>Ga0265293_10002608_pt1 | contig 35578 bp, 43 predicted proteins | sample Munlanlewell138R_FD_192505 | JGI IMG/M metagenome (GOLD analysis project Ga0265293, IMG submission 192505) | Leachate microbial communities from a municipal landfill in Southern Ontario, Canada - Leachate well 138R | ecosystem: Engineered > Solid waste > Landfill > Unclassified | place: Canada... | reverse complement strand
CTTTCGTGCCAGGCTCGTTACGGACTGGGGCTAGGGGGCCGCGAAGCGGGGGCCGGTGTAGGTCGTTTGCACTAACCTTTCAAGTGAGGCTCCGGGGTCTCGAGCTTAGCGTGCGCAGCACCCGGTCCGGCAGGACCGGGGTTGTCCCCGCGACTTTACGAAAGTCAGCGGGGACAGAGCTAACGTTTCTCGCGATCGGCTAGACCTGGCCGGGCTCCGGGTGGTCTTCAGAGAGCCTCCCACCCAGGTAACTCCTTCCGTAGCGTAGACCGGCCGGTCTACGCTACGGTTTGCACTGACCCTTCAGATGAGGCACCCAGGTTTCTCAAGCCTCCCAGACCTCTCCCGAGGCCCGACGACCTCCCGGGTTTGTGGAACCACGTGGGAAATGCGTATTTGGCAAGGAATTGGATTGAATGTCTAATGAGTGCATACACGGAGTTCTTCATCTGGGAAGTGATGATTTCAAAATCGGGGAGTCATCAGAGAGCGCGACAGAAGTTTGAACTGATAGCACTTGTTTTATACAGTCCGTTCGTGAAGCGGTTAAGCCAGTATCTCTCAACTGAAGGTATTTGAGGTGAGGCTTTAAAAAATAAGTACCTAATTGCCTGGGGAGGTTCTATGCGAAGCCTTAAAAGCCGTTACGTTCTAGTCATCTTTATTCTCTTGAGCCAAATAGGGCTTTCTCAAATCCCACACAACTCTAAAAGATTCGAAATTACAGATTTCTTCTATCCAGACTTGAATGGAAATTATATCCGGTATCGTGCTCACGGTTTTGCACAACAACATACAGACCAGAATAAGGGGCGCCTTTTCTTTCTCCCTATCATTCAACGGAATGATAGGGAGGTTCGCTATATAGGCCAGGATGGACTTGAGTTTGAGCCTCAACGAGGAGAACAAAAGGTTGCCAAGTCCATTATTGTTCCCTTATCGGTCTCTTCAGAGTTGCCGAACGACTTTCAGATACCCGCTCTTGCTAGTGAGATTGGGACTGGCACCTCGGTAAAAGCCTACGTTCGCCCCATTTTGAAGCTGCCTAATGGCCAGCCTTATCTTATACCTCAGGCACAGAATCTTTTCCCTGCCATTCAGAATATGGCGCAGCCCCTCTTGGAGGCTGAACGAAAGCAAAAAGCTGCTGTTGAGCTGTACAGAAGAAGTTATATCCCTGAAGTCGTCTCTTTGAGTGAAGTTGAGATATCTCTAGTCATTGATGGCCACGTTCTCGCGAATGAAAAACACAGCGGAACTTACGTGAGCACATCAGGAGAATTAGCCGCAATAGAGATTGTAGATCCAACGCTTTATATTCAGAACCGAATATCTCAGGGAAATCTTAAAGTGTTTGTTTCTTACAAATTTCGAGATGCATTCACACGAACAATTGATGCAAAATTTGACGCTAAGAAAATTATATCTCGGTTCCTTGCCGAATCTCAGCAATCTATGGTGAGCAGCAGTTCATCAGGGTGGCAAATACTAGGATTTGGGAGCCGTCGAAAAAAGCTCCGAACGTCTTTCAATAGCAGTGTCCAAGAGAGTTACAAGGGAGAAAATCATGAATCAACCTCGGTTGAGATGTTTGACGCTAGCGATGACATGATTGCTGAATTCGAGAGAGACTTTTTCCCCGAGCTGTCTCGAGAGAAAGTGATTGAAAATCATCTCGCTGCCGCCGCTGAAGCAGAAAGGGCGGGAAACACGACGCTAAGGGATCTACATACAAGGTATGCTTCCTCCATTCAAAATTCGGATCCAGACCTTGAAACAGATATCGCGGGAGCGGTAGCACATCTGGCTGCAAACGATTACGCAGGATTTATCGCAAAAGGTGTTCGCTGGGGGTCCCATACAGCGTCTGGAAACAGCAGCTTTAGACGCGTTCTGAATACAAATGCTGAAATAGAGTCGAAGACTCGATGGACCCAACAAAGAACCGTTTCGGTGCAGCATTCGCTGACAGAAAACGTAGGAAGCTCAAAAACAGACACGCATCTAGCTTGGCTTGGTCTTGGTGAAGCTGCAGGGTATAAGTACCCTGTTTATATAAAAGACGCCTGGAACCGCCTTATTGACACCCAGTATTATGAGGGAATGCTCGTAGGCTGCGTTATAGAGGGTGGGCCCGCACATTCGGCAGGATTACTACCGGGCATGATTGTTGTCAAAATCGGAGGGAGAACCGTGACCACTCGCTCTCAACTCGACGACCTGCTTAAGCACTACGAGCCCAGAGACAAACTTGATTGCATGATAATCGAGTACGGCAATAATTTTAACTATAGGTACAGAACAATCCCTGTTACACTAGCTGCCGGGGCACCAGTAGAAGGTTGAGCAGAATGAATAGACGAGACCTCTTGAAGATAGCTATAACCTCCCCCGCTTGGCTGGCCATCTCGGCTCTACAAGCAGAAGCGATTGACAGAGAACCGTACTTATACGTCTTTCGGCACAACGCCGCAAAAGGGGGAGGCAAACTCTCCTACTGGAGTTCTGAACCTTCAGGGTCTGTAATACCTCCACCACTAATTTCCTCAACATTCTGGGAGAATCCAGACAACTTAATTCCAGCGAAACGTTACACCGGATGCTCTGTAACGACGATGACGACTAAAGGCTACAGAGCTATCTATCTTCCAGATGAACAGACTGGAAAAACTGGAATCTTTATCCACCAGGGCTCCTCACCATCACATTCGGATGGCTGCATAGTCTGCTCAAAATCAGTGATTGACTTTATTTTTGAACGTACTGACAAAAACGCTAAGAACATAATTGTTGATGTGATCGACAAGCAGCCGCAGCCGGTTGATGATTGGTGACACATCTAGCGGCGCGGCCCTGTGTGCCAAGATGGCCTGAGACAGATCGACCCCCTGGAATTAAGCTAACATTCCAGAGAACCAATCTAGCAGTGTGAGGCGGAGTGAAGACCGAGCCGTAGGCGACGGTCAGAACTCCGCCTCACACTGCGCCGCGCGACCAGCGCCAAACATATCCAGGGCGGGGAAAAGGTCATCCGGATAATGTACACTGTGAAAGACAATAAACGGCCCGAGCCTGAGGTTACGCCGAAGAAGGCTTCCCGTCGCAAGTTCTCTGCTAAACAGAAGCTCGCTATCCTGGCCGAAATCGACGGCCTCGAGAAGGGCGAGGTCGGTGCCTATCTGCGCCGCAAAGGGCTGTACTCGTCGACCGTATCCAACTGGCGTAAGCAGAGGGACAAAGGTTCGTTCGACGCTATGGAGCCCAAGAAACGAGGCGCGAAGCCCAAGTCGACAGAGGCTCGAGAAATAGAGCGGCTCAAGCTCGAGAAGGCCAACATCATCATCGCAGGTGAAATAAAGTAGCGCCTCCCACTGGTTGTTAACGATCAAACCAACAACCAAAGAAGGAAACGCTATGAAACAGAATACCGTGATCGAGCTCAAGAAGCCAGGATCCGAACCAGAAGACCCGCTGACCCAACTTTTGAGAAGTGGAGCAAGGACGCTGATACAGGAAGCGGTAAAAGCTGAGTTTGATGAGTTCTTGGCCAAGTTTGCAAATGAAGTTTCAAGTTTTTAGCGGTGCCTGAAAAAGCGGCGATCAGCCGCAGCTCGGCATCGACGGTAAGCTAAGTGAAGCATGAAGAACGCATTGACGCCAGACGAGCGAAAAACAGTCTTGGCATCATCCAAGTTGGCCTAACAAAAGCATCATGCAGGGGTTGATGTCTGTCGGGAAGACATTCCGGCGCAAAAAGATCGAAGTCCTCCGAGCGAGACCTTCAAGGCCGGCTCCGGTAACTCAAGCTTCATGCTCTGATAAGAAGGCGACGTGAGAGATCACCAATTTTTTGAGGCTTTCTCGAGGGTGCTCTAATCGGCCGAAAAAAGCTCGGATCGGCATTTTCGCGGAAATGGAGCCCGTAACTGAAGCATCATGCCCGGGTTGCGAGGACGAATCAGAATGCAGAAATTTCCTACTAATCCCGGGGCATGATGCTGGACTTAGGGGCGCGATCCCACTTTTGCAGTCGTAGAGCCATCGGCAGCGCTTTGCCGCGGACACGAAAAATCATGCAAGGACAGGACTCGATTCTGAATGTCCACACACCCTAATCGAGGGCATGATGCTGGGCTTACTGGCACGATCCCGCTTTTGCAGATGTGGTGACAGATTTCTTCACAAGTAGAATCATACCAGCAGAATTAATTCCTGCCTATGCCTCAGGATCTTGAAAGCTGATTTCGCATATCGCGAGTGATGGCATTTTGTCGACTACTTGGCTGAGGAAACTTTTGAGGACACTTAGGGCCTTCGCAGCCACAAGCAAGAGCGTGAGTGTGCTCTTTTCCTACTAACGACATCGCAAGCCACGACCAAATGTAGCTATCGCTTTCGCAACTGACTTCAACACTGCCAGATGCCGTCAGACATTGCAAGCTTTGACGGCCAGGCTCCACCTCTCTCCGAGTATCACGCTTGATAGGGTCATGACAATGGTGACCACTTTAGACAACGTTTTACAAGGCCGCCCTGAGCTTATACGACTTGTAGAAAAGAAGGGTGTCGACTGGAAAGGGAAGCGATACTTTGTCCCCTAGATTCCCCAGACAAGGCCCACAGAACGTCAAAAATCGACCCTCGCGAGATTCTTTTTCTTCTGGAACTTGAGCTTCCCGAAACGGCCTAGCGACCTTGAAAAGATTGCCAAACCCAGCATTCAAGTGCTTTCGAAGACTTCTAAAACATTGCGCGTAAGACGTAAGACGCTAGCTCTTGTGGTCGCTAGGCCTACTGCAACGGGGCTAGGGCGTTACGCATATAAAGCCTCAAGCTCGGCCCATTTAGCCGGATAGGTAACGGCCGTTCTGGTCGACGAGCCGCTTGCAAGTGTCGGCGAGACGAGAAGCCGATGCTCGTGCTTCTTCTTGCAACTCCAGTAGCTTCGGACTCGTTGGGCTATATGGTCCCGGGCGCTGAGGATGACCTTTGGGGGGCCAATTGCTAAGCAACGAGGCGTACCAAGCCTGAATTACGTGCCAGTCTTGCCTCTCCTCTTCGGTAGCTCTGGTATTGCCAGTCTGCTCCGGCCCATTTGGGTACTGCCAGAGCCAGCACTCCCTGGCGGCCTCTAGGCCTTCACTGATTGCCCTGAGATCCGCCTGCATGAACTCCGTCCAGGTTGTTCGCTTATGAAGGCCGCCGACAATATCCAGGGGCGTGGGGTCACCAGGAGTCTTTTCCGCTGCGGTACCGCTTGCTTGAGCGCCTTGGGGAGCAGAGCTTATGGTCGGCAAGAACTCGAGTTCGAGCCTCGTGCAGAACTGCAGAAGACGTGAAGCAGCTTCGTGTGCCTCGCCCTGCTTGTCCAACAGATCTTTGGCCGTGGGACGAAACTTGTCTCCCGGTGGCCACCTGGCAGACATCAAGTTGTTCCATTCATTTATTGTGAGCAGGTCTTTGGACGCCTGATCGTCGGGGGGGCGGTGGATTATTCCGTAACGCACGTTCGCGGCTTGGGTGCCATGCCAAACGGCGTCCCTATCGTCTTTTCCAAATTCAGTCTGACCCGTTAGGGCGACCAAGGCCTCTATGTGCTGTAAGGGCTTTAGATCTGCCATTCTCTCGATTCCTTCCCAACGTGTTTAGCAGCGGAACAAATGTTGACTCATAAGCTCGGTTTTGTTGCCGATGGAGCTAAGCCTCCCCCGTACCGGCCGTTAGGGAAATCAGGAACACTATTATTTGCCGTTTCAGCTTTTTAGCAGCGGGTTAGAAAAAGGGCGATCAGACGCAGCTCTGCATCGACGATAAGCTAAGTGAAGCATGAAGCACACATTGCCGCCAGACGCTCCCAAAATAATCTTTGAAGCACCCGAATTGGCCTAACATAAGCATCATGTTGAGTTTGACAACCTGTAGGTGAAGAGATTTCGGTATAGTGCGTAAACCGAAAGAAGTCCTCCGAACCAAACCTCCAAAGCGGATCGGGTAACTCAAGCTTCATGCTGGGCTAACAAGAAGGCCTGGCAGATCTCCAATTTTTTGAGGCTTTCTCGAGGGCTCTAATCGGTCAAAAAAAGCTCGGATCGGCACTTTTTTGGAAATTGACCCGTAACTGAAGCATCATGCCCGGGTTGCGAAGTCGATCCGAACGCAGAAATTTTCTAGGCCGATTCACTAATCTGGGGCATGATGCTGAACTTACGGGCGCGATCCCACTTTTGCAGCCCTGTTATATTTCCATCTGCTTGTTTTTGCCCGTCATTTGGGCCGCCCATGAAGCGTGGATTTGTTGCCTGCGGGAGGGCTTGGTCGCTCGTTTCTTAAAGGTTTCCGTTAAACTCTCTGTAATCCAAATATGTGCTAAAAGTTGGCAGCACCGACCTTGTAATTTCTTTCTACTGGAGCTTAGATGAGCAGGCTTATCGCAACAATCGCTTTCACCGCATTCTTCCTTCTGATCGGACCGGCCAACGCCGAATGGGTCCACATAGCGACTTCCAATGAAGGAGACGCCTACTACTATGACACCAAAGATATCGAACGATATTCCGATTACAATCGGGTATGGATCCGGTGTGACTATGCCCAGCCGACCGAAAGCGGATACACGCGATATGTCAGCCAGGAAGACTTCCACAAGACTCAGAGGATGTCTCGACGCTTGGCCATCGCCTACTTCAAGAACGATGAGAAGATGGCCAGCCAAACATATCCCGAGCCGGACTGGGAAGCGATCGGGTGGTCCGCCAGGGTCAGCGTCCTCTTCTCAGTCTGGAAGAAATGCTCAAGGCTTGAGGTCTAAGAAAGAAAGGGGGCGGACATGACCAAATGCGTTTTAATACTTCTTCTTCTCGCGATAGCCGGGTGTTCGTCGACGCATCCGCCCGGGGGCGAGCTTTCCAACTCCTCTCCCACAACACACTCCTTCGAGGTTAAGCTTGTAAAAGCTCACACGGACCCCGTTCGGCTCGATATGAAGGGCCCGGACCCGCGTGTGATCAGCATCCAGAGTGTCGACGCCAAGAAAGCTCCGTCTCACCGTTTCGACTTGAGACCTGGAGAATATCAACTCTCTGTGACAGCCGAGGGATTCGAAGACTTCTCATTACCCATTCAGATACCCGACAACGACTCCATATCCGTGGCTCTAACCCCGTTACCCGGCGGTCCCGACAAGAAAAAAGCCGAAGAAAAGAAGCCCAAACCCAAAGACAAGAAAATTCCCGTCGTCTCCTACGAAATTGTCGAAAAAGAAGACTTCAGCATCAAAGCTCTGGGCGGCAAGAAACCGTCCACCTTTTCCAAAGCAGAACTCGACCGCCTACCGACAGCTCGCCGTATAAGCTGCCGAGTCGTGGTCTCCCCGAAAATAAAGAAAGAAGAAGTCCAACCAACAGTCGAGGCTATTATCGAGAAAGTCACCAAAAATGATGGAGATATCGACGCCATCACGCTCTTCCTCTACAGCGACAAGAAGCTGATCGACGGCCAGTGGGAAGTCGCGCGTGCTGTTTGGGGCCCTAACGGTGAATGGGCGGGCATCAGTTCCAAAGTAGCCGGCTCAAACGACCGAACCTCACATTCGATCACCCTGGAGATCAGGCCAGACCTCGAAAAGCACCTCGCAAGCAAAGGGCAAACGAAAAACGGCCTGAGCGAGGCAAAGCGGATGGAAGTCTACCGTGCGTTAGGGCTCGCCGAGCAAAGAGCCATGGATGAAGCCGACGCCGTGTATCCCATCACATTCGACTCCGGCAAAGAAACCATGCGGCTCAACACCGAAAAGATGAACGAACTGACCGAAAAGTACAAGACCGAGACTCGCCAGAAATACAAACTCTCTGAGACAGAATTCGAAGCCATCGCGCTAGAGGGTTTACAGAAGGGTTGGCCACTCGACTGACCGGCCAGGGCTACAGTTCGTGACACGCCTTCCCCTCATTCTTAGTACTAACACAGGCTTGAAGGCCACTTTAGCCTCGGCTTTTTCGAAGGTGCGATTTTTTTGAGGTCTTGAAACGGCCTGAAGACGGCATTTTTTGCCACCTTCAAAAAAGCACGTTTTTGGCTCGTGTAACTCAGGCTTCATGGCGCATTTGCGACAGAGGAGCGCGAGGTGCCGATCTTTCTGGGGCATTTTGACGTGTCGCGGCCTTGAAGCTGGAGTTACGTCGAAAATTCAACGTTCCAAATCAAACGGCTGTCGCAGCTGGAATTACGTCGAAAATTCGCGTTTCAATCCCCCACACGTGGTGCCGTGAGCCAACACCCGGCTCGCTTTTGTCTTCCGTTGAACAGCAGACAGATTTTGTCACGACCATGGTGTAGAGATAGAGAAGCAATCGTCGAAAGGAGTTAAACATGGCAAAAGAGGGACAAAAAGCAAGTGCCGCCGGCACGAGAGCAGTAGAAACTGATTTCCGCTTCCATCTGGAGGACATCGGAAGAAACGAGAACGGACATGCCGTAGTTAGGGTTTGGTTCGTTGAAGACGGAATCCTGAAGCATCCTGTCGGAACGTGTGTTGAACAAGACGGACTCTTTCCGTCTCGTTATTGGCAAGTTGAGGGACCCAATAAATCGCTAAGCGTTGAAGCTAACAAGGCTCTGCTCGCTTTGCAATAAAAAGCCGCACCAGGTGCGAAAATAAGGGACGGCCTCAGGCTGTACTTGACGGCTTGACAAATGGCCCTTCTTTCAGCCGCCGCCTGAGGCTGCAGATAGCGGGCTTCTTGAGAATTTTCGAAATTTCGCGAAAAAATTCGGCGGAATTTTGCCGAATTTTGAAGCCTCTTGGACCCGATCCTGGGTCTATACGCAGCCAGAGGCTGAAGATGGCCCTAAAATCGGCCTCAAAGCTGGATTCTGAGCACCTCGATCCGCATGTGGAGCCTCAGGCTACAGATAGATGCCGTTTTTGCGTACAAGTCGAGGACACCTTGCTCGGCTCCGGAGAGGGGGACGCGATCGGGGAGACGGGTAAGATCTTCGGGTTCGAAATCCGCTGGCAGATTGTTCTTGGCCACTGGTGGGCGATGCGGTGGAACGAGGTCGCTATTTGACGCCATTCTTGGATTCGGGTCATGGGAGTATTCCTTTCTGGTGTGGAGAGTGTTGTCTTGCTGCTTAGGGATAAATGCGGAGCACTTCCCTTTGGTCGGGAGGTAAAATCACGTTCGATTCGCTGTAACTGGGTCTGCCCACTCAAGGTCTCCTAGAGCTCGCGCCTTGGATTCACATTCTTCTAGGAAGAAGTAGTCCTCGATTTCATCGGCTTGTTCGGGATCTAGTGCCGCCCGATAGCGGTTTTCTGGGTTGGATAGGTGGTTTAGCATGATGGTTTCTCCTAGAAAGTGGTGTAAAGGCCGGTCTCTTGCTCGATCAGGTCGTGGAGCATGTCGCAGTAAATATCGCTGTGGCTGCTGACAAAATGCCAGGTGGCTTCGGTGTAGGTGATGCCGAGGTTCTTCTTTTTCTTGAACTCGAGCTTTCCAAATTTGACGGTGTAGGTGTCGCTGGGATCGAGGATGATTTGGATGACATTGATTTTGGCACAGCCGCGGATGCGGAACTGGAGGCCGTCTTCGAGATCTACGAGGGTGTGGGCACCGAGAAGGGCCAGGGTGGGGACGCCGAGCTGCTGGGCGATGGTTTGGGCAATCATTGTTTGAATTCTCCTTTTGATTGATTGGGATGAGATGAAAAAGGGGGTTACCCCCCGAGAGCGCGATAGTGATGATGCCTGGACTCTGATGACCCAGCGCCGAGATAACGTTCGGTAGTTTTGAGACGACGATGGCCGAGACCAGCCTGGACAACCCTGACGGGGGCACCGGATTCATGGAGAGCCGTGGCATGACTGTGGCGTAGAGTGTGAGGAGTGGCGGCAATTTCGAGACCCGCATCCCTGCGATATTTTTGGATAAGGAGCTGGATGGAGCGGACGGAGAGGGGGCAATGTTTGCTGTTTTGGAACAACGGAGCTGCGGGGGCGGTGGAGAGACCACGAGACTTGTTGAACTGAAGCAGTTTTTCGATGCAAGCCCGGGCCGTGGCGTTTAACGGAACAACCCGGCCACGCGGACCTTTGCAGAACATAGCTGGGAGATCGAGGGATTCGAAGACCTGACCGCCACGAGATACGAGATTCACGAGAAGACGGGAACATTCACCGACCCGCAGACCGGTGTGGTAGAGGAACATGATGAGGAGATAATCCCGGCGACCGAAAGGCGACCTGAGATCGACCACGGAGAGAAGCCGGCGGATTTCTGAGTTTGATAAATGACGACGCATAATGCGTACCTCCTGATTGTGATGATGCTGCCCGAAGAGCGAAAGGGCTCGGGCGTGTCAAGAAAGACCCCCTGATCAGGGGGCGAGGAGTGTGGCGGGCATCGCGGAGATAGAAGCTTGAGCTGCTCTGATAGAGAACGCCGTGTTGACAGCCGGGGCCGGAGGCCCCCAGACCAACGCCGCTCTGGCAGAACAACTCAGGAAAGCCGATCAGATTGTTTCGTTGAGGAAGTGGATCGCTGCTTTAAAGGCCGGGGTCTAGCGAAGCGGTTCTTGACTCGTCCGAGACCTTTCGCTACCCATTGGCATCATCACAATCAGGAGGTACGCGTTGTGTGGCGGAAATCAAACTCAGAAATTCGCCGGCTTCTCGCAGCCTTAAATGAAAGGTTGATAGGGCCTAGAATCGTCTCCTCGAAGCAGTTGCAAGTAAGAGCCAATGATTTTATGGTGAACTAAGTGAAAACGAACGTCGTCTCAGAAAAAGATTTCAAGAAGCAGCGCTCTATTATTCGTGAAAGAGTTCGACTTATACACAATCTCAGACGTGGCGAAGTCTCAAGCCTGAGGTCAATGGTCGTCAAGATCTTAAGTGACTATCCAAAAGCTAGAGATTGCGACAAGATTCTGGTAAAGCGGCTCTTCGAAACATTCTGTTATGACAAAATCCACAATGGCCAGATAGACCTGGATCAACTCCTGTACGAGATGCCAAGTCAGTATAATATCGTTCGGGAGAGAGGCCGAATTCAAAATACGCTTGGACTTTTTCAGGCTAGCCCGGAGATAAAACAAAGAAGAAACGCGAGAGCTGATGACAAGAGGGTTGAATTCGGGAGAAAGAGCCCTAAGGGAAAAACGCTACTAATCTACTGTGATGAAAGCGGCAAGAAGAGCCGTTTTGCGACAGTTTCGTCCTTCTGTCGAGTTCAGTTAGATGGTGCACCCGAACGGATGGACCTCAAAGCCTTGAAAATTCACCAGGGCTGGGATACTGAGTTTAAGTTTAATAAAGTCTCCGCAAAAAATATTGAACAGTACAAGGACTTCTTTGCTCTAGCATTGGCAATGACCCCTACCTGGTTCTCGCGAACTCTATGGCTAGAGAACGCTAAGGCAACAAGCCACAAACAAGAAGAGACTATATGGGAAATGCTAAGGTTTATGGTTCAAGACATTATCATGACGGAGATTGAGCTCGACCGAGTGAGACCCCCTTTCAGCGTTCGCTTCGTCAAAGATGAGGATGGCGATTCCGATTTGATCTTTATCAAGAAATTCAGAACCGACCTGGAACGAATGTTGAGTAGAAGCCAGAAAGCGAAGGACGTTGTTCTAGAAGATGTTAGCGCCGAGGACTCGCAAGATCAGGTTGACATTCAAATAGCCGACCTGATAGCTGGTAGCTTTGGTCGGCTAAAGAACACCCCGGAGAATAAGAAGCACCCTAAGAATGAGTTCGCAGAATTTGTCCAAAACAACCTTGGGTTCTTGCCAGACGCGAAGGGGTCCGATCGAGTGTCTTTTCGTGATTTTGCAGAGGCTAAGACTATCGACTGAAGAGGCACTGTTTAGTGAGTGAGAGCGACATACCGACTTCCAGGCTCAATTATCGGAACGTAATCCTGTGCGGAACCATTCTGATTTGTCTTGCTATCTTTGGGGGTCGTTTTGTATATCTGAAGATTCAGGACAGCTACCAAACCCATGGAGTAGGAGGCTCCCTTTTTCGTCTTCTTTTCGAAGCTTCTCCAGTTTTTGAGTTCGTTCACTTTGCAAGCTCTACAGATACTCAAGGAGAACGAGCGGAACTTTATATCGCCAAGAACTGGGTGGTTCTACATGAAGACTCTGTTGTTGCGAGATGCAAACTGCATATCTACGACCCAGCAGGCAATGAACTGCGGGTTTCATATGGTGACGTCGAGTTTAGGAAAGTGCAGGGGCAGCTAATCATGCGGATGCGAGGCTGTAAAGAGGGAGATTACGGAGTTTTTCGTTCAAATGGAACACTCCGCGAGGAAATTCTTGCTGATCCTTCGCTCTGGTCGGAATGGGCAGAACCATCCCTGCCCCTAGACGAAGGCAAGCTAATCGAGTGGTCGAGCCCGCGCCCAAAATCGAAAGAGGTCAGTGCCAAAGACCAGCACGAAGAGATTCCTGTTGTTACACCGACACCAATGACTGTAGCCTTTGAGCGAGGTCTCGAAACGGGTCGACGTACCGCTCAAGAATTCATCAAAGATGGGGATAGGGTTAGATCTTTCCATCGATACAAACCGGATGAAATGGCCAATGAATTTGCCTATCCAGTAGCAGACGAAGACGTGAAAAGCTACGTGGCCGGGTTTATGGTCGGGGATGTGAATCAACAATGGCTTGCACCTCAGACGGAGAGTTGGCGCCGTGATTTTCGGAGAGGAATGCTTTTGGGGCTTAGCTCAGGGTTCCGCGAGAAGACAGACCAAGAATGGCTGGAGAGTGAGCGGGGGTTACAGGGGCGACGCGAGGCCATGAACGAGTTGAAGTAGCAGGATGTCTGGGGGATGCCAATCGTTTAAGAAGGAAATAACTTGACTATGGTCCGAAAGGGCCGCTTATGAGCAACCTGAGCAAACTGACATCGAGCCTGGAAAGACTGATCGAACTGAAGATCGAGACGAAAAGATTTGTGGATGCCCTGGACGGGATCAATGAAATCTATGCTGACGACATCGTCACCGACGAGGAAAGCGAAAGGCTTCGAGAGCTGCACGTTATCCTCCGCGACGCGAAGAGCAAGCTCGACAAGTTTGTCGAGCAGGCAGATAGCAAGAAGAGTTCCTGACGTAACGCAGGCTTGAAGGCACTTTCGCCTCGGCTTTTTCGAAGGTGCGATTTTTTTGAGGTCTTGAAACCGCCTGAAGAGGTTTTCTGTTTCTGAGATGTAGATAGTCTTTTCATTGATGAACTAATCCTCCCTACTTGACAGTGATCCTCTTTCTTATCTGGTGCCCCAGGCTGCACTTGGCAGCTTGACAAATGGCCGCTCCTTTAGCCGCGGCTTGAGGGCTGCAGATAGCGGGCTTCTCGAGAATTTTCGAAATTTCGCGAAAAAATTCGGCGAAATTTTGCCGAATTTCGGGTCCTCTTGAAGCCGATCTTCGGCCTATCCGGAGCCTGAGGCTAAAGATGGCCGAAAATCGGCCCCAGAACCGGATGCGGACCACCTCGATCCGCATGTGCAGCCTCAGGCTGCAGATAGATGCCGTTTTTGCGTACAAGTCGGGCCCTGTACGCAAAAGGGCGGTTTGGTGGCGGGAAGGCCTGGTCTGGCCGGGGTTTGTTCGTAGCCGGTGGCGACCTTCGAGCGGCCGATTCGGCGATTTTTGGAGATTCACATTTGGGCGAAGAGCTTGGCTGCTATGTAGTTCTTGAGCGGCTGGTCGAGGGATTCGTAAGCGACGATCTTCTGGTAGCGATCGTGGTCATCGAGATGCTTAGGAAGCTTATTGGCCAGGTGCTCATCGACGAGGCCCAGGAAGACTTCGCTGGAGAGGCCCCATTGCTTTCCGCCGCGGCCATAGAGTCCTCCGGTGGCGGCAAGCCATTCGTCGGCCAGGGCCTTGCTTCGCTTGCCGACTTTCAGGGAGTGCCGGTTCTCTTCAATGAACTCGGTATCGAGATCGCTGACCGAAACGATATCGATCCAAGGTTGCCGTGGCCTGGTGCGCCCGTAGGGTCGGAAGGCTTTGATCTTCTTGAGGCCTAGGCTAAGCATATGCTCGACAAAGGTCTGGGCGATATTCCAGCCGTCGTGATCGAAGTCGACCATAGCAAAAACGGTGAAGGGCTTAGTGAGATCGTGGCCGGCTTCTGTCATCTCTAACAGCATCGTCTCGATGGTCACTCGCGATGGGACTCCTCCAGTGGCTTGGACCGTTACTCCGTAACTCCGACCGATAGATAGGAGTTCTTCACTAAAAGCGCGCTTCTCGGCCATTATGATAAGGTTCTTTGTACCGTATCGAGGTGCGACCCAACGGTTGACGCGGTTTTGGTCGATAAGGTTGAGCTCCCGATACTCCATCAATCCGGCATTGGTCATTTCCGTCAGGGCGTTGCTGAAAAGGTCGTCGTATTGCACGTTCTTACCAAAGGACCACGAGTGCCTCGTTGTGAGGGTTTTGACGTAATACCAGAGAGACCGAACGTTACCACCGTTCTGGACGAACTTGGGTGGCTTACCCACCTTGGTGAAACTAAGTACCTGCCAAACGACGTTGCGGCAGAAGAGCCCCCGCTGGATCTTTCCGTTCTTGTATCCGAAGTGCTCACGGAGTGTTTCGAGATCCATTTCTCGGATGTCCTGATCGAGGTCGATCAGCCCGAGCTTTTTCTTCATCCTCCGATGATACTCGAGAGGCGTTTCCTTGTGCCGTCGTGAGGCCGTCCTGGCTGGTGGCGCCTGGGTGGCCATCCTGGCGAGAGGGGCTATCGAAGCTGCCTGAAGGCCCGGTGGAGAGATGGAGCGGGTGAAGAGGTTTTGGTAGAGGTCGGAGAGTTCGATCCCTAGAGCGGAAGCAGTGGACGCACCAAGCTCTGGGGGCTCAGGTCTCGTGATCTGGCCGCTTCTATCACGGGTAAGTCCGAGCTTGAGCAGGTTCAATCGACGTAGGGCTCGCTCTCAGCCTTGTAGTCTCGCAGATCCTTGAGGGCTACCCGGGCAGATTCCGCCACCTCTTCTTCGCCTGCGGCTTCCGGGCTAAGACCTCGAGACTCGAGCCAGCGCTCGAAGAAAAAGCGGCCGGCCATCTTGGCGAAATAGTTATAGAACGATTCCTGAGGACGCACCGTGTTGCGAGAGAGCCACTTGTCGATCTCTGATTTCGGGAAGCGAAGTGAGCCGCCGAGCCGGACGTGGGGGATGTCCAGCTCGCGAACCTTGCTGTAGATGGTGGAGCTCGAGAAGCCCAGATAGGCGGCGACTCCGTCTACATCCATGACCTCGCCGGTTAGAGGGAGGTCCTCGGTCTCCTCATCCACGGCGTTTCTTCCTCCTGGGCTTTGGCTTGAGCTTTTCTTTGAAAGCCTGGGCTGGGCGGAAGTCAACGGTGTAGCTCTTGGGGTTCTTCATCGCCTCACCGGTGACGGGGTTTGTGGTCTTGTGGGCCTGAATCTCTCGAGATTCGAAAGTTCCGAAGCCGCGGAGTTCGATACGCTCTCCGGCGGCGACCTGATCGGAGATAACCTCGAGAAGAGCTGCGATCCAGTCTTCGTTCGCCCCTATAGTGCTCCCGAGCCTCTCCTTCAGAGTTCGAGCGAGGTCTCTTCTGGTAACGCTCATCAGGTTTTCGCCTTCTCTGCCTCGACCCACGCTGTGATCAGTTTCCCGAATCGGGCCACCTGCGAGACGTCTTCGGCGGCCAAAGCGTGAAGCTTCTCCAAGAGACGCTCCGGAGTCGGAGTTCCCACGCCGGAGCCTTCGGGCGGCTGAATATCGCTCACCCCGATCACGGTGCGGCCTTCGGTTCGCACCCTCTCGCCCGCGAGTCGGGCCAGCTCCGCAAAGTAGTCGAAGCATAGCTGCTCGATGTGGTCCCAGACGTCGTTCTCGAAGCGATCGATACCGGAGAGCTCTTTGAAGCGGTCCTCACCCTTGCTTTTGTTGAGGAAGCGGGAGGGTGCTTTCACTCGTGTTTCTCTGCCTCGAGGCGTTCACGAACTCTCTTGTAGTCGACAAGGGCCGACTCGAGCTTCTTCATCATCTCCAGCCGCTTCTTGGTCATGACGTAGGTGCCATCGGGATTCCTGGGCTCTGACTCTTCCATGTTCAAGACTTTGGCATAGGGGAGGTTGGTCCTGTCCTGTTCGCGAGGGTTTCGCCAGAAGCCACCTGGCCACATCTACGGCATCCCGCCGGAGGCTTTATTAATGCCCCTGAGCTGAACAGCGTGTTCGTAGACTGCACCAGGAGGCTCCCTGCGAGATTTTGAGTGGCTTGAAATCACGGGTTTGGCTCAGCAGAAGCAGAATTATCGGCGCTCCATGACCAACTGATGCCTAAAGCAGCCTTGGACCGTCGGAAACAACTACAGGCCGCAAGCTTGTATTTCCCGAACAGAGAACTCGATCTCATCTAATGCTAGGGGGAAATGGAAATGTCTGATGCTGAGTCGGGTTATGTTATTGGTAAAATTGTAGCCTCTAACGGGGGGTCCTACGATGTCCTTATCGGAAACCGAGACCATCCGTATGGGCACCTAATGTATTTAGGCTCAGAGGCACTACATAACGGTGATCAAGTTGTCGTTAATTTTCTGTTTGGCGATCCCAACATGGCTTTTATCTCCGGAAAGCCTCATCAAAGTTCTGCTACGGTTATACACCGAACGAGCGAAATTGGGAGAATTGTAGCCTCTGACAAGGGCCTTTACGATGTCCTCATTGGCAGCCGCGATCATCCGTACGGAGCAATAGGGCCTGACCCGGATCTTTCCATGGACTTTTCGCTCCACGAAGGTTCCCACGTGATCGTGGCACTACGCGAAGGCAACCCTCAGAGGCCATATATCTGGGGGCCTTCTCCCTGGATCACTGGATAACACTCACTCAGGCCCTCAAAGCGCCTTCCGGTGTGGCGCTCCGCCAACTCACTAAAGGAACCTCTCTCTATGTCCCAACTGAAATTCCTCAGAACTCAACTCGCGCGAATCCAAAAAGAGATAGCAGATCTCGGAATGAAGGCCAGCAAAGAGAGCGATACTGTCACAAAGGCAAGCAAAGACATAGCCCGAATCAACGCCTCGATTACCAAGAACACTTCGAACTCTTCTCTTCGGCAGAAAGAAAGCACGATACTCAGGTTGAGAACCAAGATCGACCAGGCGAATAAGAAGAAAAGCTCGTTGGAGGATAAACGCGCGAAGAAGGTCGCAGAAGAGTCTAGAATACTAGCTCGGATCGAGGCCGCCGAGGCCTCCGAACAAAGGGCGCAAGACAGGGACGAGAAAGCTCGGCAACGGAAAGCGCTGGAACACGCAAGGAGCGTTACAAGGGAAATGCGGCAACAAGAGCAGATCGCACGTCGGACAAGAAACCTATCAATATCTGACCTTCCAGAAAAAATTACAGTTCTGGTATTATCAGCCTGCCCACTCGATCAAGACAGGTTAACAATTGATGACGAGATGAGGGCTATTCAGAAGCAAATTCGTGCCTCTGAATATAGAGATTCAATCAATCTCGAGTCTAGATGGGCCGTACAGAGTGGAGACCTTTTACAGGCCATGAATGAGACTGGTCCAACCATCGTTCATCTAAGCGGACATAGCGACCCTGATTCATTTGCATTCTCCGACGGCGCTGGTGGAACAAAACTCATTAGTTTTGAAGTTCTCATCGGAGCAATGGCCATTTCTTCTGACAAGTTGCAACTTGTAGTTCTCAATTCTTGTGATTCTGTGACAGCGGCGGAGAAGGCGTCAGCTTATTTCGACTTTGCCATCGGGATGAGTGACTCCATCGACGATGAAGCAGCAATCGTGTTCGCAGGGCAATTCTATTCTGCTATTGGATTCGCCAAATCTGTAAAGGAATCTTTCGAACAAGCCAAGGCACAACTGATGCTCGAAGGGCTGGAGGGCGCTGACCTTCCGCAACTCTTTCACAAGCCCGATGCCTCACCAGACGAGACTCATCTTGTGAGACCGTCGTAATAGCCTATAGGCTAACCTGACACCGGTGATCGCCGGCGTTCTCCGTCAAGATAGGGTGCCTTTGCATGGTTTTTGGACACCGGGTCGAATGGGTTCTAAGTCTACTTTGACACTTTGGAGGCTTGGAATCGTGGGAAAGAATGTTGGCTATGTGCGGGTGAGTACCGGTGGGCAGAATGTGGGGCGCCAATTGGCCGGTGTGGAGCTGGATAAGGTGTTTACCGATCGGTGTTCCGGTGGGAGTGCGGAGCGGCCGGCTCTTGTGGAGATGTTGGACTGGATCCGGGAAAACGATGTGGTGCACGTGCATTCCATGGACCGCCTGGCGCGGAATGTGTCGGACCTGCGAAAGCTGGTTGCGGGGATCAATCGAGAGGGAGCTTCGGTTCGGTTTCACAAGGAAGGGCTTGAGTTTTCTGGAGAAGATTCGCCGATGACGGAGCTTTTATTGAATTTGCTGGGGGCGGTTGCCCAGTTCGAGCGATCGCTGATTCGGGAGAGACAGCGTGAAGGGATTGAAGCCGCCAAGAAGCGCGGAGCCTATAAGGGCCGTAAGAAGGCACTTTGTTCGGCTTCGATCTCGGATCTCAAGGCCCGTCGGGCTGCTGGCGAGGGAGTCGCATCGCTGGCTCGGAAATTTGGGGTGAGTCGGCAGACAGTTTATTCGTATCTCCGCCTAAACGAAGAGAAGGTTTGAGACTGCAATGCAGCCCCAAACCTATACCAACTCACGTTTGCGTTCAGCTTCACGAATTTTCGAGACGAAATCTGCCACCTCTTCTTCGGAAGGGAGCAACGTATCTAATAAATTCGTACAGAAGCCGCACTCTTTGACGTGGGTGCTCCGAGCATCGGGTAGTTCGGGTAAATTTCGAATCTCGCTGATAGTTAAACATTTCTCCGTAGCCGTAAGTGAGTCAACACCTTGCTCCCACTCTTGGAGAGCTCCTAGATCTACGTCAAAAGCTTCAGTTACTGCCTTTCTGTATGGATTTGTCATATTTTTCACCTCTCTTTCAATAACTACAACCAAAAAAAAATGGCTTTTTTACATCTCTTGCATTTTTTTCCGAAGTTTTTCTCGTAACCGATGGACGCGGACACCAGCATTTGAATACGAGATCTTCAACAAGTTCGCAATCTCGGGTAGCTTATAGCCCTCGACCAAGAGAAAAAAAAGTTCTGATTCTTCAGAATTTAAATCACCTATTGTTTTAAACACGGACTGCTGGGAGAGTATCTGCTCCTCAACCAGTTGAGAATCGGGGACTGTTATATCGTCAATCGATGCTTGAGAAATTTCTTTAGCTTTCGAATAGACGGTGCGAGCTGTATTTTTCGCTACAACGGCAAAATAGGCCACAATCTCGCGCGAATCAGGAAGGCTTCGCCAGTTACGATTCCATGGACTGTATTCTATAAATCTTGTAAAGACTATCTGACAGAGATCTTTGATCTCTTCTCGGTCACCGACGCCAACCCTATAAAGAATGCCCGCCACACGAGGCCGCAAATGTTTGTAAAAGTCGGCCCAGGCTTTTTCATTCAAAGGGTCATCTCTAATGTCTTCAATTGCATATTGGAGGAGATCTTTTGAATCTTGGTCGACCAAAGTCTATGACCGCTGTTTCAACAAATTGACTAGATTTGCAATTCGTTGGACTAGAAAAAGTTCATCTGACAGACCTTGCTCCTTTTTTTGGTACGCGTTGATAATTGGCTCTTTGGCGTACTGATATATCGATTCAAGGAGGTCAAACTCCAAGACCTCTCTGTATTGCCGCGAGTACGTATCTGCTATTAGACTCCGAATTTTAGGTCCAAAAGCGATGTCGAAGGCATTTCTATTGCCGCTTTTAATCACAGCGGACAAGGTGTTGTTTAGAACGAATTCTAGCCAATACTGCCTGGCGTGACCCTCCGCAGTATGATAGTCAGAGTGTTCAAAGTCTGGAAAGACCACTTGGGTTAACTGCGGTATCTCTTTCTTGAAACCGGGTGGAAGTCCGCAGCTACCGATGTGAATGTCAAAGAGATTTCTCAGCCACCAAATGTTAGCGCGAAGTGCTTGGACCACTGTATCCTTTTCCGCCATTTCGTTGCGAATTAATCGCACCTGCCCTCTCGTAACAATTCTCTCCCAGTTAAAACTTCTTGGAACAACGGCACCTAGAAGGATGAGGCTATCAAAAATGATATACGGATACTTTTCAAGCGCCTTCGATACAACGAGTGACCCGAAGCTGTGGGCGATTACAACCGGTGGCGCCGTGCTTTGATGCCTTTGACAGTAGAACCGTACAAATGCGTTCACTCGTTGATCAAGAAAAGCCCGGAACCCGGAATCTCGTGTTAGCAGCGCTCCGATGTTAGAAGTTTCTCTGATGGCCCGTATTATAGGCCCGAACTTTCCAACCTGAAGCGTGTCAACAATCGTTTTCTCACCATATACCCTGTCATGATAGGCCGTATAGGCAACTTCTTGGTCAGCGAAGACTTGAGAGATGTGATCTTGCCATGAATCCTTGGTGGTGTTGACTCCATGTACTGTGAGAACGTGCATGTAAATTTGTTTGCAACAAGGTGGGGAAGCGCCTGCGACTAGTTAACAAAAACTCCAGACCCGCGAGGCGCCGTGCCCTTAAATCTCATGTCTCTAATACTGCCCTGCAATGGACGCCCCCTGCATACAGAGTGATCTGAATGGCGCGATTAGAGCTTCTTTGTGAGAATTAAATCGTACCACCTAGATGAGACACCTCGAAGCCCGTAAAATCGTTGCCGGCGATCGCCCGATCAGGTGTAACGTTGAACCACCCTCTTATGAGACACTTTGGGGAGAGTAATTGTGCAGACTTTGAGCGAAGCCAACGCCAGAGCCTCGGATGCACCCCTCCCCCATTTACGCATCCGAGGCTCTTTTGCAGGGCTCCAGCTTTGCTGAAGTCCAACGGGGGTCGGGGGGACGGATTGGAATGCCTTGACCCTGTGGGACACTTTTCGAGTTGATTAGGCAGCCAGTTTGGCGGCCTGGTTGTTGAGCACCTGCTGCTCGTATTGTTCTGGGGAGAGGTACCCCAGAGACGAGTGCCGGCGCTTGCGGTTGTAGTAGGTTTCAATGTAGCGAAATACCGCATCGGCAGTGGCCTCACGGCCTTGCTGGGGTCGGCCGTAGAACAGTTCACGCTTAAGAGTTGCGAAGAAGCTCTCCACCACAGCATTGTCCCAACAATTGCCACGACGGCTCATGGAGCAGGTAATCTTTTGAGCTTCCAGCGCCCGTTGGTAGTCATCCGAGGTATACTGGCTGCCACGATCACTATGGTGAAGCAGGTTTGGACCCGGACGGCGTCGCCAGAGGGCCATCTGCAGGGCGTCTAGGCATAGTTGGCGGTCGATTCGAGTGCTCATAGCCCAACCAACCACCTTGCGCGAGCAGAGGTCAAGAATAACAGCGATGAAGAGCCATCCCTCAGTTGTTCTCAAGTAGCTGATGTCTCCGGCCCACGCCCGGTCAGGCTCGTCCACGTCGAAGTTCCGGTCCAACAGATTCGGGGCCACAGGCATGTCGTGATCTGAGTCGGTCGTCTTTCGGAAGGCAGGCTTTGTTAGGCCTTTCAAATCGTTCTCGCGCATCAGCCGAGCGACTCGATGATAACCGGCCTCGACGCCTTCACCCTGAAGTTCCTCAGTCACGCGCCGATAGCCATAGTTGCTATCGTGCTCCCTGAACACACGCTGGATCTCTGGCAACAACTCAGCGTCCCTTGCTGCTATCTTCGACCGCCAGCCTGCCCGCCACCGATAGAAGTGGCTGGGAGAGACGTTGAGAATATCACAGAGGAACCTCACGCTCACGGGATAGTTAGCCCTCTCTGCCTCTATGAGTTCGCATCTCATTTCGAGTCCCGAGCAAAGAGGGCTGTCGCCTTTTTTAAGATGTCCCGCTCAATCTCAGCAAGCTTCTTTTCCTTCTCAAGCTGCTTTTTCTCAAGCTGGACCTGCTCCAGCTTGCTCTTCAACGCCCGGATCTCATCAGCTTCCGGGCCCTTCCTGGGAGTCGAAACACCCGCAGCTCTCCTCCAGTTACAGAGCGTCCCCGGCGCTATCCCGAGTTCATTGGCCAGCTCTTTGACAGACTTGCCTTCCTCCTGACTCAGCCGTACAGCTCTCTTCTTAAAATCATCTGGGTACTTCACTTTTGTAGGCACCATTTCTCTTTCGTCCTTTCGCATTAGATTACTCGATTTTTGGTGTCCCATGAAATCAGGGCATCCTAGATCCCCCGGGGACGAGGGGGCCAGTTCGCGGTGGACCTGAAGATTTACCGAGGTGCTCACTCGCGATCTGGTCGCCGGCACAGCGGTGATGAGCCGGCCTTTCGCGAACCCCTCTTCGCCCGCCCGGCGCTCAAGGCTCAGCTACCCGCAGGGCAGTTCGTCTTTGAGCCTCAAAGACGATCTCTTCCCAGCTAACGGTTTGTCGTTCAGCTAGCGGAGCTTCGAAGCCCACACCATAAGCCCCGCCTAAGCTAGACTTCGCACCTGCGGCTTAAGCCGCAGGGGGCGACAACTCATGCCTAGACGCGAAAAGAGGCCCACCTCACGGTGGACCTTCGAGAGCCCTCTTTCAACGCGTGGCGTAGCGCTATCTATTCTTGCGGGCGAATATACAGACGGCTCCACGACCTCTAGGAGCGTCGACATAAAATTCGCTCATGACCTCTCTATCGGGATATTGAGCTAACATTTCAGCCTCCACTATAGACATAGACTCCAGATCATCTTCGCTGGGTGCATTGGACAAAAAGAACCAAAATTTTATCCATCGCTCGCCCCAGGAAACGTTGACAACCGAGAGGCTAGGAAAAACTTCGCCGAGCAATGCGCCATGCGCCGCCAAAAGTAGTCGAGCCCGTTCTTGATCAAACATGCTCATTCTGGTCTCGACGGGATGATGTGAATTCCCTTTTTGCTATAGTGAACCATTCCATTTGTCGTGACGGTGGGAAAACCATCGGCGTCTATAAACTCGCCAATATTTTGTCGAAAATTTATCCTCTCTTTGGTCTGCCCGACCATTTTCCCGGAGCCAGTTGACCTCCCTAGTTCGCTGGCCTCAGCCGTGAGAATGCTTCTCCCCGGAATATAGTCATTGTGTCCAGGAATGTGTTTGAACTGCGCCGGGCTAATCTGGGGTTTAGGGCGCAATGGAACGCAAAACCGGTTTAAGGGTTATCGTCAGGATTTCGCAACGGTCGCAGTTCCCCACGAGTTACCGCATCAGGAACCGCGAAAGAATAGCGGCCAAGCATGTTGATATGCTTATGGCCAAAGGGTGACAACCGTGCAACGTCCTCCTCGAGTACCGTGAAGCCATCTCGTTTCAATTGATCTATGGCGGCATCCATGTAGATGGTATTCCACAGCACGATGATGTTAAGCACAAGGCCGAGAGCGCCGAGCTGGTCCTCTTGGCCTTCTCGATAACGCTGACGAAGCTCTCCCCGTTTCCCGTGGAAGATATCACGGGCCAGGCTATGGCGACTTTCTGTTCGATTTAGTTGTAGTAGAGTGGCTCGACGCCGGTTCTCATCATCAATATAGTTAAGAGTGTGGAGTGTCTTCTCAATACGGCCGAGTTCGGCTACGGCCTGGGCGAGTTGCGTTGGACGGTCCCCGACCTGTAGGGTGCGCATGATTCCAGTAGCTGGTACTCGGCCCAATTTGAGAGAGCCGGCCAGACGTAACAAATCGTCCCAGTTCCTCTCGATTTTTCTAAGAGAGAGGCGGTGTCGAGCGATCGAGTTGAGCTCACCATAATCGGCAATCGGATCGATACGCCAGAAACGTGTCCCTCCAATATCGGCCAAACGCGGGCTGAAACGATATCCGAGAAGCCGAAAAAGTCCGAAGACGACATCACTGTAAGCGCCTGTGTCCGTCATGATCTTCGTCGGTTGAAGTTCCGTTTGCTGCTCCAGAACGACGGCCAGTAAGACCAGGCTATCCCGCAGTGTGCCCGGCACAGTGATACCGTTTAGGCCTGAGCACTGATCAGACATAAGGCTGTACCAAGTGACCCCTCGGCCGAATCCAAAGTATTTGGGATTCGGCCCCGCGTGTACTGTGCGAACTGGTACGACGAATCTCATTCCATCAGCTGAGGCAACTTCTCCCCCACCCAGGGCGTGCGCCAACCCGATCTGGTTTTGCGCCGCCACCAGAACGGCATTTGCAGAAACGATGGTTTCGTCGCGTAGGTAGTTCTGATCAACCCAGGCCAGCCGCTCTCTTCGCAGGGCTTCAACATCTCGGCGCACCAATGGCTCCGGACCGGTGTTACAGGCCTCCGACAAGAGCACGGCGCACAGGCTTGTAGCTAAGCCTTTTGCTCTTGCCGTACTTTCCGTGAGATGGGTGAAAGCGTCAGTGAAGCCCGTGCGAGCAGATATCTCGAGTAGAATCTCCGGAAGGTCGACTTCAGGCAACCTGCTTGTCACCGCCTCCCGCAATTTGATCAGTGACTCCGGTTCTTCCAGCTTGTCCAAAGGACTCAGTATCAACTCTTTTTTGTCTCCCACAGTCTCGAACCGGATTGCCGGGTTCTTTGCGAGCCGTTCAGAAACGGCATGGTAAGCCTGGTCCAATTCTGCGCTGAGTGCGGCCAATGCGGGTTTGGGTTCGGCGGACAGACCAAGGCTACGACAGATGATTGGACGTGTCGTTTCCCATTCGGTGCCGTGCAATAGACCGACTCTGGGATCTCGATATCGCCAGCTTGGACTTACGAAGACATCACGGCGGCGTAACCCCTTGCGAAGCCCATCTAGCACACAGAACATATAGGCCCGGGAGTCGATGGTCCCATTCTCTCCTAGGACGTAGCGCTCCCAGGGCTTGGTCACCACATCTCGAGGCGCCGGGAGAGAGCGTGGGGCACGCTTGCCTTCTTGCGCCTTGAGCCACTCAAATCCAGCCACAACAGCTTTCCCCGCCGGGTTTGCACCGAACTGAATATGCTGCAGTAAGGTTGGCAAAAAGATCCTTATGGACCGATAGTGTGCATCTAATTCGGAATAATACACGTCGTCTGGGGGACGCACCAAGGTCTCTACGTTCGCCACGGCTTGAGTGAGAGTCGAGTAGGGGGTATTGGCGAAGACTTTTTGGCGCAAGTCGCTATCTTGAACTTCCAGATCGAGAACGATTTTTAATGCCGATGCCAACAAAGCAGCGGCATGGTCCAGATCTTTGATTCCTCGTAGTCGCGCTTTCTTATCGGCCTTGGCTGCATCGTTGAAAAAACCGTGAAGCAGCATATCAAGTACTTCGATGACGTCATCTTGGGCAGTGGCCTCTAAACAGTGGATGAAGGCTACCAGAGTGGCCAATCGACGTTCCCTGGGCAAGCGAATGATAGCGGTGACTTTCGCGGTACCGGCGAAGCGTGCGAGAGCGGCAAGCCTACTGGGAGGGATGTCAGCCTTGGGAATCCTTATTTCCAGATCTCGAACGACCTGCAGACGACGTATTGTCCGCACGAGGGCCCGCCCGCTCACTCTCACAGGACCGGTCCGGAGCTTATCAAGCCAGGAACTTCGACCTTCTGGTGGCACTTTCAGCAAATCTTCCAAGCAGGTCTCTTGCTCTTCGGTGACATCTCTTGTGAGAAGACTCCACAGCCTGCGTTCAACTCGGCTGCGCAGACGAGCGACGAAACGCTCGAGAGACGTGGCTCCTGGCAGAATGACCTTGTGAGCCAACATCCAGGTCGTGGCCCGATCAAACAAAACACCTGGTTGGTCAGTCCCGGTCCAGCAAAGGGCGTAGAGCCAGCGGCTTAGCTTCACGGGATCTTCGAGAAATGTTCCGAGAAAACGCGCGGTTGTGAGTTGCAGCGCGAAGCCGACCCGGTTATGGTCGCCCCGCTTGCTACCGATAACAGCGTGGTCGGCGTCGTCCAAATAGAAATACCGAGTCAGTTCATCGAAGCTTGGATCTCCGAGGTACTGCCCGTAGCTGGACCGCTGCTCAGGAGTTAAAAATTGGACAGGCATAAATCGTTGGCTTGTCGTTGCGCAAACGCTCGTTTGCGCAATGATCTTCGACAGACGGTGTAAATGGGGTTGCACATTGCATAAATGTATTGCAAAATAGGACTTATTTGCAATAGGTTTGTGCAACAATGCTCATAGGTTACGCGCGTGTCTCAACCCAGGACCAAGATTCGGCCGCACAAATTGCGGCTCTAGAAAGTTCGGGATGCGAAATCATCTTTCAAGAGAAGGCCTCGGGCGGCCGCTGGGACCGGCCGGAACTACACCGCCTGATAGGTCAACTGCGTAATAACGACGTGGTGGTCGTCTGGAAGCTGGATCGCTTATCTCGCTCCCTCAAGGATGTACTTACCCTCATGGATCAGATAAATCAGGCTGGGGCCGGCTTCCGCAGCTTAACTGAAGCGATTGATACAACGACACCTGCAGGCCGCATGATGATACAAATCGTGGGTAGCTTTGCCGAATTCGAGAGAGAGATGTTACGCGAGCGCACCCGCAACGGTCTGAACGCGGCCCGCAAGCAAGGTCGCGTGGGTGGCCGTCGATCCAAATTGAAGCCTGAGCAGGCAAGAGAGGTTGTGCAACTGGTCACCTCCGGACAGAAAACCGGTGCCGAAGCTGCCAGGTTATTCAACGTCCATCCGTCCACGGTCTCACGTCTTCTGCAGAGGGCAAAACAGCTCCCTTAACACGGTTTTGCGTTCCATTGCGCCCTAAACCCCGAATTCGTGGTGGCTTGACCGGGATCACTTCCGCCCTGTAGGGGCCTCATGTACCGGGGACACGCGCGGAGTCCCGCCAGCACTCAGGTATCTCGTTTGCACTCAGCCCAGATCAACGTGAAGAGAGGCCCCGGCCGGTCTTCCGGCTGGGCCTCTCGGGATTAGATCCTGTCAGCTGTCTCGGTTCGTCCTTTGTAAGCTAAGGGCGCTCCCTAGAACGTTCTCCAGTTGGCTCACAGCTCGAAGTTTCGAGAATTGATTGCTGAGTTTGGATTGCTTGTGAGCTGAGGACCGTCGGGATAGGATACGCCATAACGGGGATAGTCTGGCTGTAGAGATAGAGGTAAGTGAGACGAACCTTCGCAAAACACCTCGAAATCACGCCAGTCTTGAGAGACCTTCTTTCGATAGGGTTTGCCAGAAACTGGGCAATTCAAATGTGAAATCTTCGCTTCTTCCTCTGGTTTAAGGATCGCTCTGCCACGCGGTCTCTTGTTTCCAACTATTCTGTAGTACGTAGATATCCTATGTCCACATTCCCACAGCTGACTCTCCGCTTGAGACTTTCTGAACTCTGCAGTGATTACTGGAATTAGAAAAAGGGCTGCAAGCAACGCGAAAAGGCTTCTTTTACCAGACTGACTCATGGACTACACTGAGACTGATGCATTTTCAGGTTTCGCTTAATATCACTAATCGTTTGACTGTCATCTCCGTACAACATTAACTTTCCGAAGTAATTTGGGTCGACAGACATTTTGGGACTCATAATGATCCCTCGCATATCTGCTGTGCCTCCATAGCCGGTTCCCAGGAAGCCAGAATCATAGGAATCGTGATCGCCAGAGAGACCAAAGCCATGGGTTAGTTCGTGCATCGAAACATTGTAGGCAGCGTTCTTAAGTCCGTTCGTAGAAAAATTAGAACCCAACCCTCCGCCATATCTCGCGCCCATGTTGCTATGCTCTTCACCGACGGCTCGATAGTTTACTCGAGAGCGAGAGGATACGGAAAGACCGATGGGGTCCGAGCCAATAAGCTTCTTGTCAGTGAAGTGAAGATTGATATGTAGCCCCTTGTCGTAAACGAACTCTTGATTGCTCTCGCAATCGGGATGAAACCCTTCACGTGCCTCAACATTGATGTCTAGGCCAAGTTCACCACGTAAGCGAGACTCCCAAAGTCTAGCTAGAGCGCTCGCGCTGAAGTCTATTCCGAGAGCGTTATTCATTGTCTGTATTTCGGCAGATTTTGTCCTGATGACAATTGTAAACGGATCTAGCCCTGCCGGGTCTACAAACGTAACCGGATTAGTGGGATAGCTGTAGAAATTCAACCCTCCAGCGTGCCCAATCGGGTCTATGCTGATAAACCGTCCAAGTACGCCCTGGGGCGGATCTGAAAGTCTCTCATTCAAGGCGAAACTCGGATCATGCCACTTTTTTGATTCCGGGGGTGCACACACAGCAAGACCATTCTAGCAGACCGGCCAGCTGACGGGGAGAGCGACTAAGAAGAAAAAGGGGTCGGATCAGCTGTGAAGCGTCGGCCGGGGCACGTCGGCCTCTTGGCAGTGTCGGTGCAGAATCCGCAGAGCATTGTTCCCACACATCCTGGTTCCACGCAGGGACACGAAGAGCGCCTCCTCACCGGGCCTGGCCACCCCAGCTCGGCCGAGTCGAAGGTAGCGTTCGAGATCGGCTTGCAATCCGGACCCGAGACAGACGATGTGCCGTTTGCGGCCCTGCAGCAAAAGAGCGCCGGTATCAGGCTGGAAGTCGCAGAGGTTGAGCCGGCACACGGAGCGAGCTGAGGCTTTAAGTTCCACGAAAAGACCGAGGATCGCGCGGTCTCGGAGACCGTTGGGGGTGTTGAGGTCCGGAAGAGCCAAGAGCGTCCTCGTCTGGACCGGAGTGAGCACAACCGGTTCCGGCTTTGGCGGCCGACGAGTGACCAGATGCTCGGCGGGATTCTTTTTGAGTTCGCCCTGCTCCACGCACCAGCGGAAATAGGCCTTGAGAACGCCGACCGCCTGGTTCACGCTGTTCTCGGAATACATATTCCCTCGGGGCCCAGGCTCCCAGGTCAAGCTTTGGTGATAGGCGGTGAGATGCCGGGCTCGGAGCTTGGCCGGCGGCAAGGTCTGGCGGGCCTCGAAGTGCTTAAGCCAACGCCGGGAAACGTCTATGGTGGAAGCCGAGTAACCGGCCGCCCGTAGGTGCTCTAGAAAGTCCGAAATCACCGGCAGGCTCCCGGATGAAAAGCCCGAGGATGGCAGCGACGGAACTCCCGCTTCATCTCCTCCGGACTCACTCGAGTGTAAAGGTCCGTGCTCTTGGTGCTGGCGTGACCCAAGAACTGCTGAATCCGGACGAGACAGGCCCCGGCTTCCAGCATATGGGTGGCGCAACAATGGCGCAGAAGGTGAGGGTGCATGCCCTCAAGGCCCACTTTTTCGCCGTACTTCAGGACAATCTTCAGGAGTGACTCGGAGGTCAGGCGCCGACCGCTGTAGGAAGACACCCAGAGCGCGTCCTCATCGGGAAAGGGCCGGAGGTTCGGCCGCGTGTCCTTGATGTAGGAAGCCAGGAGCTTGCAGAGCCTGTCGCTCAAGGGCATAAGCCGCTCCTTGCGGCCTTTGCCCATCACTCGTAACGTCTGCTTGCCGAAGCTGATGTCGCCGAGGTTGAGCTGTAGACTCTCCTGTCTTCGCAGGCCCAGCGTGTAGAAGATGTCGAGGATCAGGCGGTCCCGTCTTCCAGACGGGGAGTTGGGGTCGGGAGCTTCTAAGAACTTCAGGATTTGTCGCACACTCAAGACCGGTCGTTCGGTGGGCTGGGGCGCTTTAGGAACCGGTCCGTTGCCGAGATCAACCAGAGTATGCCCTGCGCAGCAGGCCCACTTGAGAAAGGTTGTGGGAACCTGGAGAGCGAGTTCCTTGTAGCGCTCGGAGACCAGCTGACCTCGCTTACCCGGAACGGTGTCCAAATGATAGCGATACGCCGCCAAGTCTTCAGGTGTAATACACCCCACCTGCCGCACGCCCCGGCTATCCAGGAACTCGAAGAACTGGTCGAGCTGGTAGCGATAAGCACCCACCGTGGAAGACGCGAGCGACAGCCTCAGCTCCAAAAGAAAAGGCTCTAGCAGCTCTCGCGGGGATGGCACCGCAAAAACACCTCTCTCAGGTCGGAGAGTTCGACCCGGGTGTAACGCTCCGTCACCGTGGAGCTGGAATGGCCCAGCATCTGCTGGAGATGGCGTAAAGACGCCTTACGGGCCAGCATGTGGGTGGCGCAACAATGGCGCAGAACATGAGGCGTGACCTTCATCGGGAGCTTGGCGCTCTGGGCATGGCGCTTCACGATGTCGGCCAGGCTCTCACTTTGCAGCGGTCGGCCCCAGTTGTTCAGAAACAGAACGTCCCCGCTCCGCTCCCGCACGAGTAAGCTCCGACCGTTGGCGAGGTAAGCCTCAATCCAGGCGGCCGCCGGCTCTCCCATCGGAACACGCCGCTGCTTTTTGCCCTTGCCGAACCGGACCCGCACTTCCAGCCGGTGAAGATCCACATCTTCCACTTTCAGAGCCCTCAGCTCCGCGTTGCGCAGAGCCGACGAGTAAAGAAGCTCCAAAACCGCCCGGTCCCGCCGGCCCTGCGGGAAGCTCGTATCAGGTTGCTCTAACAACTTCAGGACTTGTTCTTCAGTAGGCAGCTCGGCCGGGAGTGTGTCGGGCACGCTTGGCAGGCTCATCCCCTCCGCGGGGTTGGCCAGGATCCACTTCTCCTCGTACAAATAACGCAAGAAAGAGAAGATAGCGGAAAGCTTGGAGTTCTGAGTCTTCATGGTCAACGGCTCTCCGTTCGGCTTGCGTGCGCTATGCAGGGCCACGCGGTAAGCCACAACGTCGTCGCGCCGGATGCCCGAGACCTCCGACACTCCGCGCTCGGCCAGGAACTCGCAAAAGAGACGAAGCTCGATGAGGTAGCCTTCGACCGTCTTCGCCGACCGGTTCAGGAGATGCAAGTACTCACCGAACCGTTCACACCACAGAACGTCGTTCATCCAGCGCACCTCGCCCAAAATCGCCGCACGCACTGCTGACCCTGTAGGCAGATCCATACAGAGTTAAGATTGATAAAGATATTTCTCTTCTTAGTCGTCATATTCGAACTTCAAGTGACACGCTCTAAGCGATTTTTGAAAAGGTGGAAAGGTGCGCTTAAAAGACGTACAAATCCCACGGTTAAGCCACTGAACCTGTTTGCACAGGTTTGGAAAGGTTGGTCAGGTTAGAGAGCTTGCTTCTCCTCTTAGTCGGCGTTCTAGTTCGTCCGGACGGAGCAGGCCGGTCACGGGAGACGTCTGCTCACCGTTGGCCAACAGCACCGAGTAACGGTAGGCTTTCCCGTTGGAACCCGACAGAGCGGCCAGGTACTCCATATCCACCAGCTCGGCGATGTTCTCGTTCACTCGCCGCTGGGGCCAGCCCAAAGCTTCACGGGTATCTCGCCGCGTAAAAGACTCGCCCTCAAAGGAACTCGCCGTCTGCAAGACCTCGCGGGCTGAGATGGATAGCTCGTGGAGTGTGTCCCGCAGGACGTCCTTGGCCAGGTCGTAGGCTATCCGGTAGTCGGTCAACCCGTGAAGCTTTGGGCTGGCCCCAGCGGCGAGTGAACGAGAACATCGCCGAGCTGGTGGATATGGAGTAGGTCCGCCTCGATGTAAGCCACTTCTTCGCCGCCCGGTCGCCTACAAGTCCTCTTCACCCGTTGGTACTGGTGGAGGAACGCCGAGGCTTCGATGAGACAAAGAAAACGCTCGTTGTCGCGCCTGGTCCGGAGCCACCTGGTGGGAAAGGTCAGGTGGTCCACATACGGGATCACAACCTTCAGCTCTTCGAGCATCCGTTGGGCGTTGTGATGCCGCTCCATGATGGCCTTGCGGTCGGCCTGCTTCAGTCTGGTCAACGTCCGCGCCTGGCGCTGCCGCTCGTGGATACGCCTCGTTTGCTGCTCGGTCTCGTCGAGATAGATCTCAAAGCAACGGCTGGCGTTCTCCTGGTTCAAATGCCTGTCTGTTGTGGTCTCTAAGTATGCGATGGGGCCCTCCACTTCAAACTCTTGGGTGCGCATCTTGCCGGTGGCCGGGTCTTTGATAACGACGGCCTGGCGGATCTTGTGAGAAGACTGCAAGATTCGGATGTAATAGTCGGCCGACTCACCGCCGACACGCTCTTCCATAATGATGAGCTTCCGTTTGAAAGCATCCTTCGGAGCGTAGGCCAGAGCGTGAGCCGACACCCGCGAGTAGTGAATCATCTCTTCCGGAGGCGTCAGCTTGGCCACCAGACTGGAGAGCCCGGACTTGCCCGCGCCGCTTTGAGACCGGATGATGCCCGACAACGGGTTCTCGAGCTTACGGGACAGCCCGATGAGATAGGCCAGGAGCTTGCCCCTCTGCTCGCCCACGTAGCCCATCGCTTCCATATCGTCTTGCAGACGGCGGACCAGATCCGGCGCTTGTAAGAACTCCAGGGCTTCGAGCTTCTGGGCTTCCGTGAGAACAGGCGCTTCGGTCTCCAGGCCGTCGCCGGTCTCGGAATCTACCGCCTCAATAAAGTGCTCGGCCGTGTCGAGGATGTGGTGCATATGAGCTTCGACCGCTGCGCGAGGCAAACTCAGGCTTTGAGAGAGCGCCTTCACGGTGGAGCCGCGAGCTCGGGCGCTGCTGAGATCCGTTCGGTCGAGGAATCGTTTTCGGAGCGCCGTTCCACCGGAAACAGTGGCTCGCAGCGTGACCTGCAGACGCCCGGTGAACGGTGGCCGCGGGGTGACCTGGTAAACAACTTCGTCAAAGGTCAGAACGAAGCCGGTGTCCGTGGTCTCGGTGACGGGAAGTTCGCTCGAGCCTGCGCCGGGCAAGCTTTCAGCTTCGTGAGTTGGTTCGGTCAGCGGCTGGCGACAATCTAAGAGCGAGCGCAAAACCGAGGCCCCTTCGTTGACCAGGATGGAATTGGGATCGGAGCCTGCGGGCAGCAAGACCCGGGAGAGTGCAAAGCGCCCTTTGATTTGCTCGGTCACGCGCTCGACAGATTCATCACCCGCCCGGTCTGCATCGACGCAGAGCCACAACTCACGCACGTTCGACCCATTCAGCGCCTGCAAAAGGTCCGGCGTTAGGCCGGCGGTTCCGTAAAGACAAGTCACATTGCGAACGCCGGCAACCCAAAGAGAGAGCGCATCGAGCACGCCTTCGGTCAGAAACACAGAACTAGCTGCCTTAAAATTCGCTGTCTGCAAGACACCGCGCTTGGGGCCGGGCAGAAACAGATGCTTCACCTTAGCCTTGGGGTTAATACGCCGACCGTACAGGCCGACGATGCCAAGCTCCGGGTCTTCCAACGGGACGACCACGCAGCCCAGAAAATGCTCTTTGCCTTTGGAGTTGAGGACGCCCAGATCGATCAGGGCCTGACGGGTGTCGCTGCCCTTTGGAACTGTCTTCAGCAACGAACCGTCACAGTAGCCGACGCCGAACGCTCGCAGCGCCTCCACGTCGCCCAGGGATCGATCGCGCAAATACTCCTGGGCTTCCTGGCTCTTCGCCAGACCTTGCGCGTAGTGCTGGGCTACTCGCTTCAAGAGTTCGGGCCGTGTGAGTCCACCGACAAGAAGATCCGGGTCTTGCTGACAGCAAGTTTCGTCCTTGTCGGTCCGGTTCGAGCAAGCGCTAGACCCAGACTCACCGTCCGTAGGACCGCCCACGATGGCGGCAAGGCGCTCCAAGGCTGCTCGGAACGAAAGGTGTTCGGTCTCTTGCAGAAAGGTGAGCACGTCGCCTTTGGCGTCGCATCCGAAGCAGTTGTAGAGTTGCTTCTCCGGATTCACCACGAGCGAGGCGTCCTTGTCGTCGTGCCACGGACAGCGGCAGATCAAATTCTTGCCAACCGGCTCAAGCTCGAGCCCGGAAGCACGCATCACCTCGACCAGGTCGGCCTGGGACTTCATCCTTTGGATATCGCCCCGCGAAAAGTCGTTCATTAGAAGTACCGACACGGCTCGCCCAGCGTCTTGCCGTTCACCCAGTTGAGAAAAGCTGCCCTATGTCGGCCGTCCCATAGCTGGATGTCTGACAGGTCAAACGGAAAATCATAGTGATTCCAAACGTGGAGCAAGAAGCCCAGAAGAGAGCGCTCCGCGCGGCTCAGAGGCGTGTTCTTGTAAATCTGAATAGCTTCTTCGGGTCCGTAGTCAACGGGCAGCTTGTTGTAATCGACGAGCTGAGGGAGACTATGAAAAGTGTCGGCGAGAGTTCGCCAGGCTTGAGCTGGGGACACGGGCACCTCCAGGAGAGAAATCGGAAAATTGACAAAATTTGCTATTGCTGCAATATATATTGTCAGTTATGACTACAAAACCTGCCATTGTGTTAAGAAAAATGATCAGAAGCTCTTTGGTAACCGGGGATGGCCTGGTAAAATCAGCCCAGGAGCTTGGCAAAATGACTATCGGCGAAAAGATTATTCACTATCGAAAGCTACAGCGCTGGACACAGAGTGAGCTGGCAGAGAAGATCGGAGTCGGCGCCTCCCACATAAGCCGATGGGAAAACGATAGGGTTCGCCCTAACTCTGGGACTCTCCAGAAACTCGCGGACGCGCTGAACATCTCGATGAGCGAACTCATGGGAGAGGCAGAGCCGCCGCCTCTTGCGAGTGATAACACGGTACAATTCCTGAAAGCTATTGAGCGACTGGAAGAAGAGGACAGGAAAGTCCTCAAACACATCATTGATGCCCTACTAACCAAGAAAAGAGTGAAAGCGGCCCTGGAGGCGGGATAAGACCATGACCAAGAACGAAGCCATTAGCGTCATTCAAGAATTGCCCGAAAACGTTACAGTCCCTCAGATTATCGAGGCTCTTCAGATCCGCGAGCGGAACCTGCAAGCTATGGCCTCCATCGAGGCCGGCAAGGGAATCCCGCAAGAAGAAGTCGATAAGATCGTGGATCGATGGCTCGAAGAGTAGTCTGGTCACCCGAAGCGCTCGCCGACCTGGCCGATATCTATCACTACATCAAGCTCGAAAGGCCGAGAGCGGCCAAGAAGGTCGCGGATAGGCTGCGGAATTTGGCAAAGTCGATACCGGACCAGCCCTGGATCGGGGTGAAGTGCCTTGAGCACGACCGCGACGACATACGCCAGCGAGTCGACGGGAAATATCGGCTCATCTATCAACTCGTGGGAGAAGACGAGATCCGAATCCTACAGATATTCCATTCGCGGCGTGACGAACTTCCGGAACTCAAGCTATAAAGGGCCTCAGCCCCCAAGCGCCGCCGAATCTTTTTTCAACTGTTCCATCGAAGCGTGGGTGTAGACCTGAGTACTGGCTATTCTTCGGTGGCCTGCGATTTTTTGAATGGTGGCCACGGAAGCGCCGGTAGCGGCTAAACCAGACAAGCACGAGTGACGGAGGGTGTGTGGAGTGGCCCTGAGATCCAGATCGGCGATTTCACGATACTTCTTGATGATCTTTTGGATCGACCTGATAGACAACGGCCCGTGCTTTCTATGCTGAAACAGTGGAGCCGCCGGAGCGACCGAGAACCCACGGTCCCTATTGAACTGGATCAATTTTTCCACGCACAACCGAGCGGTAGCATTTAGAGGCAGGACCCGGCCCCTGGGACCTTTGCAGATCGACGCAGGCAAATGAAGCCACTCCCGAGCACAACCGCCGGAATAGACATGATGGACAACCAAACCGGAACATTCACCGACCCGCAGACC
>Ga0265293_10002607_pt1 | contig 35584 bp, 37 predicted proteins | sample Munlanlewell138R_FD_192505 | JGI IMG/M metagenome (GOLD analysis project Ga0265293, IMG submission 192505) | Leachate microbial communities from a municipal landfill in Southern Ontario, Canada - Leachate well 138R | ecosystem: Engineered > Solid waste > Landfill > Unclassified | place: Canada... | reverse complement strand
GATCTACAACGCTTCGACCTATCACCATCCGGAAGGGCAAGCCGGGGAGTACGATTACTGCCGCAGCGGCAATCCGAGCCGCGATCAGGTGGAAGAGGCCATCGCCCTGCTGGAGGGGGGCGTGCGGGGCTTTGCCTATCCGACGGGGATGGCGGCAATCGGCAGCGCCCTGGCCCTGCTCAAATCGGGGGATCACCTGATCGCTCCGGAGGATCTTTACGGCGGCTCCTGGCGCTACCTGAACACGGTTCTTCCCCAGCAGGGGATCGACACCACTTTCGTCGACACCACCGATCCGGCGGCGGTGGAGGCGGCGATCCGCCCGGCGACCCGGGGGATTTTTCTCGAAACCCCCTCCAATCCCCTGTTCAAAATCACCGATGTGCGCCGGGTGGCGGAGATCGCCCGCCGCCGGGGCGTGCTCACCTTTCTCGACAATACGTTCATGACGCCGCTGCTGCAGAAGCCGCTGGCGCTCGGCATCGACGTGGTCATCCACAGCGCCACCAAGTTTCTCGGCGGCCACTCGGATCTGATGGCCGGGCTGACGACGGTGGCCGATGCCGAGCTCGGCAAACGGCTGAAACATTTCCAGAACGCCTTCGGCGCCGTCCTCTCCCCCTTCGACTCCTTCCTCCTCGCCCGGGGGATCAAGACCCTCAAGGTGCGTCTGGAGGCGGCGCAGAACAATGCCGCGATTCTGGCCGAGCGTCTGCTGGCGCATCCGGCGGTGGGGCGCGTCCTCTATCCGGGGCTGCCCGATTTCCCCGGTCGGCAGCTGCATCATGCGCAGGCGAGCGGACCCGGCGCCGTCCTCTCCTTCGAACTGAAAGAGAACGAGCAGGTGGGGCGACTGCTGCGGAAAGTGAAGTTGCCGATCATCGCCCCCAGCCTCGGCGGGGTCGAAACGATCCTCACCCACTGCTGGTCGATGTCGCACGCGGCCATCCCGGTGGAGAGCAAACGCCGGCTCGGCATCCGGGATACATTGCTGCGCGTTTCGGCGGGGATCGAAGACGTGGAGGATTTGTGGGAGGATTTTGCCCAGGCGCTGGCGTGAGCGCCTGGGCAAGGGAGAGCGGCACTAGCGGGCGGGCGATCAGTGCCGGTGGCCTCCTTCCAGATCGAAAATCTTCTCCGCCAGAGAATAAAGCAGCAGACAGAGGCAGATCGCGCCGACGACGATGGTGATTTCCACCGGCGAGGGGACGTAATGCAGCAGGCCGCCCAGGTGCTCGCCGGCATCCTCCCGCATCGGCACGAGTTGGCCGGCGATGACCAGGTCGTATAATAGCGCATGAAAAAGATGCCGGTCAGGGTTGAAACCCCGGCCATGGCGACGCCAAAGACCGTGCGCGTTTTTCTGTTGAGCAGAATGATAAGGGGATGAGCATTCCCAGCAGCACCTCGAAGACCCAGAAATTGATTGCCAGCGGGCCGGCCAGCAGCGCCATGGTCGTCTCGACGTTCTCGACCTCCTTTCGCAAAAGCAGGAAGGGGAGAAAATCGCTTTTCTCCCCTTCTTTGCATCATCCTAGAATTTCACGGTCAGGCTGGCGTAGCCGTCCCAGGCGGTATCGATTGCCGGTAACATGGAAGCGGCTTTCCCACTCTGAACGTCTTCGATCTTAACAGGAGCACCGACCGGCGAGCCGCTGCCGGTGTACTTGTAATCGTAGTAGATCCCGCCGATCTTGATGAACATGTTGGGGTTCACGTCAAAAATATAATAGGCTTCCCCCGCCTGCCCGCGGGTGGCTAGTTTGCCGCCGATGGCGTCGTCCTGAGCCTGGGTGAAGGGGGTCCAGTATTTGGAGCCGTAGTTGTATTCCAACCCAAGTTTACCCATCGGGGCCGGTATCTGAATACCGACATAGGCAGAGTACCCATCACGAGTTTTGCTGCTGGAAGCGTCCGTGGTTGCCGCAGGGACAATCATCTGTCCCCCGCTGCCGTTAGGAACAAGCGCCGTGCGGTAAACTGGGTCGGAAAGAAGACCGCCGAAGAGACCTGCTTTGCCATTGGGATCAGCTTGTGTCCAGCCACCCGAAACAAACCAGTTGACGCCGTTCATTTCCTCGCGGCTGAAACCGATACCGCCCAAAGTGATGTCACCGATGTTGGTGGACGGCTGGACGCGGGTGACGAAATTAAAATTGGAGAAATTCTGCAGGTCAGTCCACATGGTCGGGGCCATCTGTTGAGCAAATTGACCGGGAAATGCGATGACTCCTTTGAAACCGTCCGTCACATCCATTGCCTGGAAAAGCGTAAACTGCAGGAGATTTGTCCCGTCGTTCAGGGCGTCGACGTTGAAACCGCCCAGGTGGACGTCTTTGGTGTTGATCTCATTGAAGAGTTCGCCGTTACCCCACTCGGATTCGAATCCCTGCCCGTAACAGAAACGGACGGTCTGCCCTTCGATACCGGTATGTGCTGAAAGCTTATAGCCGACTGTGATGCCATCGAAATTGAAGTTGACGAGGTGCCCTGAAGGGGTTCCCCCGCGCAACTCATTCTCCCGGTATTGGGTGGGAGGACCATAAGTGGAGGGACGGCGGCCGATGGAAAGATAAAAATTACTCCCGGCGATATCCTTCCAGTCGAAATAGGCCCGCTCCACCCGCAACCAGTCACCGGTGGTGTTGCCGCTGTTGGTGCCGTCCATGGTGAAGCTGTTCCAGGAATCGAACACCTTGACGCCGGTTGAATCCCCCCAGTTCTTGTACATCAGCAGGCGGCCGGAGAAGTTGACGTTCTTCGCTACTTCGGCTTTCATCCCGAGACGCAGGCGAGTGGTATAGAGGATGTCGTTGTTAATGTCCGATTTTTTGGGGGTGGCGATGACGAAATAATCCTGCGATGCATATCCCCCCGTTGCCCAACGCATTGCCTGATCGGGGTAGGCAGCCATAAATTGAGCGATCGCCGAGGTGGGGTCGGTCGGCATCCCCGTTGCTGGGTCGAGAGCACCAAATTCCCCGGTCATTGCTCTCTGACCGAAATCGGCAAAGTCGAAGAAAACACCTTGGCTTGCGGTGACATCCTTATAATGCAGGGTGTCGGCCTTGACCCGCAGGTCGCCGTACCAGCTGATGCGGTCCATGGCGGTGTGGCGCTCGTTCTTGTCCACCCGTCCGGACATTTCCTCAAGTTCCATACTCAGTTCGTTGATTTTCTTCTGCAGCGATTCCAGGGTGGCGCGGTCGTCGACGGCGGCCAGGCCGGCGGCGGGAATCAGGCAGAGCGCCAGGGCGAGGGCAATCAGTTTACGCATCGGTTTTGCCTCCTATGGACACCAGGTTAAGAATAAAAAACCGCCGGCCCGGCGGACCGGAGCGGCGGTGGAAAATGTATTACCCGCAAGTTTCCGGCTGATCGGAATCGGCGGCGTGATCGAAAAGAAACTGATTGATATCCTTGATGTCCTGTTCGGAGAGGCCTTTCCAGGAATCGGCCTGGTTCGGATGGCCGTTTTTGTTGAAGAAGCGGTCCCACTGGGCCTGGGTTTTGGACAGGGGCGTCATCGCCTTGCCTTCGCTCCCGGCCACATGGCAGGTTTTGCACGTTTTTTTGTACAGGTACTTGCCTTTTTTCGGGTTTCCCCCCTCGGCGGCGATGGCTACGGTCGCCATGGCGACCAGAGCGAGACAGGCGATCAGTTTGGCAGTGTGCTTCATCGAAACCTCCGTTTCTGAATGGGCGCGAAAACGCGTCGTTTATATATTTGAGATATATAGAATTCATAATCTATGCCATTTGCATATCTCGAAATCTAAGTATTCAAATTTAAAGATTTAAGCGGTTTTTTACCAAATGGGATAATTTAATGTTTTTTTAAAGTGCCGCGAATTGACCGGAAAGAGCGGGCGCCATAGCGGTGGAATCGCGGAATAGCCTGTGCTATGATCGGCCGCTGCGCGAAAGCGGCCGGCAACACAGCCGTAATATCGAAAATTCATCGACACAGGAGGTCGCCTCGGCCATGAGCAACGAAGGCAACAAGATCATCTACACGATGATGAAGGTCAGCAAATTCCACGACAAAAAACCGGTCCTCAAGGACATCTCTCTTTCCTATTTCTACGGCGCCAAAATCGGCGTGCTTGGCCTCAATGGCTCCGGCAAGAGTACGCTGCTGCGCATCCTGGCCGGAGTGGACAAGGAGTTCAACGGCCAGACCGTTCTTTCCCCCGGCCATACCGTCGGCTTTCTGGAGCAGGAGCCTCTGGTCGATGTGGACAAGACGGTGCGCGAGGTGGTCGAGGAGGGGGTGCAGGAGACGGTCGATCTGCTCAAGGAGTTCGAAGAGATCAACGCCGCCTTTGCCGATCCGGACGCCGATATGGAAAAGCTCTGCGATCGGCAGGCGGTGGTGCAGGAAAAACTGGACGCCCTGGATGCCTGGGATCTCGACTCGCGCCTGGAGATGGCGATGGACGCGCTGCGCTGCCCGCCCGGCGACGCCAAAGTGGCCGTCCTCTCCGGCGGCGAGCGGCGGCGCGTCGCCCTCTGCCGCCTGCTGCTGAAAAAACCCGACATCCTCCTCCTGGACGAGCCGACCAACCATCTCGACGCCGAATCGGTCGCCTGGCTGGAGCACCATCTGCAGCAGTACCCCGGCACCATCATCGCCGTCACCCACGACCGCTACTTCCTCGACAACGTCGCCGGCTGGATTCTCGAACTCGATCGCGGCGAAGGGATTCCCTGGAAAGGGAATTATTCCTCCTGGCTGGAGCAGAAGCAGGAGCGCCTGCGCCGGGAGGAGAAATCGGAGTCCAATCGCCAGAAGACCCTGGAGAAGGAGCTGGAGTGGATTCGCCTGAGTCCCAAGGGGCGTCACGCCAAGAGTCAGGCGCGCATCAGCGCCTACGAGAAGCTGCTTGGCGAACAGAATGAAAAGCAGGCCAAGGATCTGGAACTGTACATCCCGCCCGGACCGCGCCTGGGCAATGTCGTCATCGAAGCGGCCGGGGTGAGCAAGGCCTACGGCGACCGCCTGCTGGTCGAGGGGATGGATTTCGCCCTGCCGCCCGGCGGCATTGTCGGCATCATTGGCCCCAACGGCGCCGGCAAGACGACCCTGTTCCGCATGGTGGCCGGACAGGAGCAGCCCGACGCCGGAAGTATCCGCGTCGGCGAGACGGTCAAGCTCGCCTATGTCGACCAGAGCCGCGAACTCGATGCGAGCAAGAGCATCTGGGAGGAGGTCACCGGCGGTCAGGAGCAGATTCAGCTGGGCAAGCAGCTGGTCAATTCCCGCGCCTACGTCTCGCGCTTCAACTTCTCGGGAACCGACCAGCAGAAAAAGGTGGGGATGCTCTCCGGCGGCGAGCGCAACCGGGTGCATCTGGCCAAGATGCTCAAGGAGGGGGCCAACGTTATCCTCCTCGATGAGCCGACCAACGATCTCGACGTCAACACCATGCGCGCCCTCGAAGAGGCGCTGGAGAATTTCGGTGGCTGCGCGGTGGTCATCAGCCACGACCGCTGGTTTCTCGACCGCATCGCCACCCACATCCTCGCCTTCGAAGGGGAGAGCCAGGTCGTCTGGTTCGAGGGGAACTACTCCGAGTACGAGGCCGACCGCAAAAAGCGCCTCGGCGCCGCCGCCGAGCATCCGCACCGGATCAAGTACCGGCAGTTGACGCGCTAGGCTGCTGAAAAACGCCCAGCTGCGGCGTTGCCCCCATCCCGGGTCGCTGCGGCGTACGGATGTACGCCGCACGCCCCGGAACTTCTCCGGCCCGAACAGTTTTTTGCGGAAAAACCTATGCAACCTGCTATTTCCATTTTCGACGCTGTTATTCTCGGGATTGTCGAGGGGCTGACCGAGTTTCTCCCCGTCTCCTCCACCGGGCACCTGATTCTGGTCTCCGAGTGGCTCGGCCTGTATAACGATCCGGCAGCGAAAGCCGGCGTGAACGCCTTCGAGATCGTCATCCAGTCCGGGGCGCTGCTGGCGGTGGCCGGGATCTATCTGCCCAGCCTGCGCTCGATGGCCAACGGCGTCCTTGGCCGGGATGCCGCCGGCCGCGCTCTGCTGCTGCAACTGTTGGCCGGCTTTCTGCCGGCGGCGGTCATCGGTCTGCTTTTCGCCGGCTGGATCAAGGGGAACCTGTTCGGCGTCCAGCCGGTGATCTTCGCCCTCGCCGGCGGCGGCGCGCTGATGCTGGCCGTCGAATGGCATCACGCCCGCAAGGCCGGATCGGCGGACGAAGCGCGCCTGGAAAAGCCCCTCGCCGCTATGACCTGGCGCGCGGCGCTGCTCATCGGCTTCGCCCAGTGCATCGCCATGTGGCCCGGCACCAGCCGCTCGATGATCACCATCGTCGCCGCCCGCCTGCTCGGCTTCAAGCCGAAAGCGGCGGCCGAATTCAGTTTTCTCCTCGCTTTGCCCACCCTCGGCGCCGCCACCGCCTACGATCTGCTCAAGCACGGCCCGGCACTTCTGGAGGGGAGCGGCATCGCCGGCCTCGCTGTCGGCATGGCCGTCTCCTTCGTGGTCGCCTGGGTCGCCGTCAAGGGATTTCTCGCCTACCTCACCCGCCACGGCATGGCCGTCTTCGGCTGGTACCGCATCGCCCTGGCGGCCGTGCTGGCGCTGACCATCAGTTTCTGAAGTATAAAATCCGGGCTATATCAAATGCCGCTGAAGAGCGGGGCAGATAGTCAAAGGGACAAGACGGAGATAAACCGGATTGTCCCTTTTTGCATTTTGGCCTGAATGCCTTCTCCGTCCTGGCTCACGGCATGGGACGTGACTGGCCTGGGCTTCTGGATCGGCTAAAATGGTAGGGATTCTGTGGCCCTTTGATGCGCAAGCGTCGGCCGCGCCGGCGCCCTTCGATGGCGGCCCATTGTAACTGCGGCGCGGCGCCTCACGATGGAGAAGCGACATGCCGAATCCAGCAAAGAACACGATTTGTCTTTGGTACGATGGCAACGCCGAGGAAGCGGCGCGGTTTTACGCCAAGACCTTTCCCGATTCGTCCGTCGGCGCGGTGCATCGCGCACCGGGAGACTTCCCGTCCGGAAAGAAAGGGGATGTGCTGACGGTCGAGTTTACCGTAATGGGCATTCCCTGCCTCGGCCTCAACGGCGGACCTGCGTTCAAGCACAGCGAAGCGTTCTCGTTTCAGGTCGCAACCGCCGACCAAGCCGAAACGGATCGCTACTGGAACGCGATCGTCGGCAATGGCGGCCAGGAGAGCGCGTGCGGCTGGTGCCAGGACAAATGGGGATTGTCCTGGCAGATTACGCCGATCGTCCTGACGCAAGCGGTCACCGATCCCGATCCCGCCGTCGCCAAGCGCGCGTTCGATGCGATGCTGCAGATGAAAAAGATCGACATCGCGGCCATCGAGGCGGCGCGCTGCGGTTGAGATTGCCCGCAGAGGTTGACCGAGGCGCTGCATCTGGGCCGACTATCGTTCCAGGGGAATGGGTGAAGGTTGTGTTCGAGATGGCGGGGGGGGGATCCTATTGGCGAGACGCTCGTCCATGAAGAAGATTTTCCTGATAAACTGCAAAAAGTTAAAAGCCTTACAGGATGGAAGCTGTTTGCGAAAGGCCCTGTAATTCCGTCATTTTCTTGTTGCAAGTGAGGTGAGTCATGAAAAGTGTGCTTATGGTATCGCTTTTTTCTGTTCTCCTGCTGGCGACCAATGCGTTTGCCTTGCGTTGTGGACTTGAGATGGTCAACGAGGGCGATTTGAAGCATGAGGTCAGGCTCGCCTGCGGTGAGCCCATCTCCATCGATAATATCGGCTACATTGATGAGACGAGGAGTGGCAGCAGAATTAAAGTTCTGGAGGTCGAAGAATGGATTATCGAACAACAAGGTTATTATTACAGCCTCATCTTTGAAGGCAATATTCTGAAGAAAATTCAGGAAGCGGGGCAGGTAAAGAAGTAAAGGGCGGCATGTCGAGATAAAATCTTATTCCGCCGGAGTATACAGGAGCAAAAAGCTTCGATTGATGCAACTTTCCTGAAGAGGAGGCACGGCATGGGCATGGGCATGGTGAAGGAGTTCAAGGAGTTTGTCGCTCGCGGTAATGTCATGGACATGGCAATCGGGATCATTCTCGGCGCCGCATTCGGCGCCATCACCAAGTCCATGGTCGATGATGTCCTGATGCCGCCGATCGGATTGCTCCTTGGCGGTGTGGACTTCAGCAATTTATTCGTCGTTCTGCGGGAGGGGATTGCTGCCGGACCTTATCTCACCGTGGCCGACGCCAAGGCGGCCGGCGCCGTTATTCTCACCTACGGCATCTTCTTCCAGACGGTCATCAATTTCCTCATCATCGCCATCGCCGTTTTCCTCCTGATGAAGGGGGTCAATCGGCTTAAACGCGCACTGGAAGAACCGCCCGCAGTCGTCGCCGTCACCCGCGACTGCCCTTACTGCACCATGGCCATCCCCCTGCAGGCCCGGCGCTGTCCGCAATGCACGTCCGAGATCAAATAAAGGGGGGAAGAAGCGTTTCCGCTCAGTTGCGATAAACTTCGCGGCGATGGCCAATTTTGACCACGGTTACGACAAGATCCCGGTCCTGGATCTCATATAAAATGCGGTAAACGCCCTGGCGCACCCGATAGCGTTCCTGGGCGGAAAGTTTTTCGCAACCTACAGGTCTGGGGTCTTCGGCCAAGGCATCGATGCGTTGGAGGATGGCCAGGACAGCGGCTTTAGGTAACGCCCGCAAGTCCTTGGCAACCGAGTGCTTGAAAACCAGCCTATAGCTTGCCATGGGTCTTCAGATCGGTCAGCAGTTCTTCGTAAGTCATTGTGGGTTCGGCCACCCGGTCGGTGAAGGCGGCCAGATCTTCCTGGTCGTCGCGCAATGACTGACGTAGGGCTTCATTGACCAGATCCGAGATGCTCCGGTTGGCTACCGCGGCTTTAAGGCGGAGGGCTCTATGCAGGTCGGGGTCTAGATAGATGGTGGCGCGTTTCGTGAGTTCGGTCATGGCATCTCCTTTTTTTAGACACTTTAGCGTTTTGACGTTTAAGCGTCAAGCTCGAGCGATAACGCCAGCGCGACCATGAGCAACTCGACACCGTGACCGAAGCGGTGGAGATCGATGCCGCGCACAATTGAAAAAGCCCGCCGGCCGGCGGGCTTTTTCAGGTGGAATGGAAACGCGGCGTCTGGTTATTCCCGGACATAGGTATTCATATCCGTTTCATGCACCATCCCCATCAGTCGCGCGTATTCCGATTCGATCAACTCGTAATGGTGCCGGGTCGAGGTGGCGTTGGCCTCGAAAACCTGGCGCACCTGGGGGTCGGCGATCATCGCCGCGATCTCGCGCAGGCTTTTTTCCAGATTCAACTCCTTCTCCATGGCCAGTTCCATCGCCTTGCGCTCGGTAAAGTCGGTGGCAACGATCTTGTCCAGTTCGCGCAGCCAATCCGATTCCGGGTGCGGCTGGCGGGAGATGAAGTCGTCGAAATCGGGGATATCGCCTCCTTGGTAAATGCGATGGAACCATTCGGCATGTTCGCGCTCTTCACGGGCCAGCAGCTCGAAGGTTTTGCGCGCCGCTTCATTGCGCATGCAGCCGGCGCCCCGGCGGTAGAAATCCATCGCGTTTTTTTCCGTCTGCATGGATCTTCGGATGGCCTCCTGGATGTCGAGATTCTCAAACATGCTGCTCTCCTTGAAAGTAAATGCGCGTGGGGGTAGTGTTTAATTATAGATCGGAGAATGGCGTTGTCCATTCCGCACCGGGGTAAACCGGCAAAAGATTGCCCTTGCAGTCCTTTATTCGCCCGTGGTAACAGTGCCCGAAATTTTTTTCGGAGTGTTCCGCATGATTCATCTGACCAATATCAGCCGGCAGCACGGTTCGCAGGTGCTGTTTCACCATGCCGGTTTTCAGCTTCTGCCCGGCGCCCGCAGTGGCCTGGTCGGCCCGAACGGCGCCGGCAAAACGACCATCTTTCGCCTGATCGTCGGCGAGGAGGCGCCCGACGCCGGCGAGATTTCCTGCGCGAAAAAGGCGGTGATCGGCTACTTCTCCCAGGATGTCGGGGAAATGTCCGGCCGCTCCGCCCTGGAGGAGGTCATCGCCGCTTCGGCGAAAACGGTGGCTTTGGGCGAAGACATTCGGCGGATGGAGGCGGCCATGTGCGAGCCGATGGACGACGACGCCCTGGCCGACCTGCTGGAGCGCTACGGCGATGTCCAGGAGGAGTACGAGCACTGCGGTGGCTACGATCTGGAGGCGCGCGCCCAGGCCGTGCTCACCGGGCTCGGCATCGGTCCCGACGCCTATGACCGGCCGGTGGAGACCTTCAGCGGCGGCTGGAAGATGCGCATCGCCCTCGCCCGGATTCTCACCCTGAATCCGGACGTCCTGCTGCTCGACGAACCGACCAACCATCTCGATGTCGAGTCCATCGTCTGGCTGGAGCAATGGCTGGCCACCGAATTCAAGGGCGCGCTGCTGATGACCAGCCACGACCGGGAATTCATGAATCGCATCGTTGGTCGCATCGTCGAAGTGGCCAACCGCACCGTGACAACGTACGCCGGCAATTACGACTTTTATCTGCGCGAGCGGGAGATTCGCCGCGAGCAGTTGCTGGCCAGCCACCGCCGGCAGCAGGAGATGCTCGCCAAGGAGGAGGAGTTCATCGCCCGCTTCGCCGCCCGCGCTTCGCACGCCGCGCAGGTGCAGTCGCGGGTGAAGAAATTGGAGAAGATCGAGCGCATCGAAATTCCGCCGGAGCAGAAAACGATCCGCTTTGAATTCGCCGAGCCGCCGCGCAGCGGCGACGACGTGGTCAAGATGGAGGGGCTCGGCAAACGCTGGGCGCTGCCCGAGGGCGGGGAAAAATCGGTTTTCGGCGGCGTCTCCGGATTGATCCGCCGCCAGGAGAAGATCGCCGTGGTCGGCGTCAACGGCGCCGGCAAATCGACCTTTCTCAAGATGCTGGCCGGCCAGACCCAGCCGAGCACAGGATCGCTGACCATCGGCGCCAACGTCGTCGCCGGTTATTTCAGCCAGCACGCCCTGGACGTGCTCGATCCGGGCAAGAGCGTCTTCGCGACGGTGCAGGAGGCTATTCCGCAGGCGACCATCGGCGTGGTGCGCAACCTCTGCGCGGCTTTTCTGTTCCAGGGCGACGCCGTGGACAAGCGGGTGGACAAACTCTCGGGCGGAGAAAAGAGCCGGCTGGTGCTGGCGACGTTGCTGGCGCGGCCGATCAATTTCCTCATTCTCGACGAGCCGACCAACCATCTGGACATCCAGTCACGGGAAATCCTGCTCCAGGCGTTGCAGAATTTTGCCGGCACGGTGGTGCTGGTCAGCCACGACCGCCACTTCCTGCGCTCCCTGGTCAACCGGGTCTTCGAGATCGATCACGGCGAGATGCGGGTGTACGAGGGGGATTACGGCTATTATCTGCAAAAATCGGGACGGGAGAGCCAAGCGGCCTGAGCGGGTGGACAAGAGAAAAGGAAAGGGCGGATCGGACGATCCGCCCCTGTTGCTTTTCTGACGTTTCAGGTTAGGCGGCGGGCGGGACGAAGACCCGCTGCCCCAACTCCTGATCGAGCAGGAGCAGGCCGCGGCCGTCCCCTTCGACCCGCTTCAATTTGCGGATGATGAGGGAAAAGCTGGCTTCTTCCTCCACCTGCTCGGTGATGAACCACTGCAGCATGACCTGCGCCGCATGGTGTTTTTCTTCCTGGGCCAGGTCCATCAGTTTGCCGATGCGCTCGGTGACGAAATACTCGTGCTGCAGACCGTACTCGAAAGCCTCCAACGGCGAGACGAATTCGTTTTTCGGTGCATCGAAGGCGCGCAGATCGGTGCGGCCGGCGGCGTCGCAGATGAAATTGAAGAAGCGCTCGCCGTGGGTCATCTCCTCCATCGCCTGGATGCGCATCCAGTTGGCGAAGCCGGGAAGGTCTTCCGACTGGAAGTAACCAGCCATCGCCATATAAAGATAGGCGGAGAAGAACTCATTCTTCGTCTGCTCGTTGAGAGCGTCCTGCAGTCTGGGGGTGATCATGCCCGAATATCCTCCTCATTGAAATGGAGCCGGGTTGGCTCGAACTGACTCATGTTACCATATTTTTAATCACAGTCCATTATAACCGATGACCTGAACTGCGCCTGCGGTTTTCAACGCTGCGGGTCCGGGAGAGCAGCCGTGATTGTTAAAACGACCGAATTCATTAAAAGCGCCGTGCACCCCCACAGCTATCCGGAAGGGGATGCACCGGAGGTGGCCTTTGCCGGGCGCAGTAACGTGGGAAAAAGTTCGCTGATCAACGTGCTGGTGAATCGGCGGGGATTGGTGCGCACCTCCTCCACCCCGGGGCGCACCCAGCTTCTGAACTTTTTTGCCGTCAATGGCGAATTCACCCTGGTCGATCTGCCCGGTTACGGTTTCGCCAGCGTGCCGCTGGCGGTGAAAAAACAGTGGGGTCCGATGGTGCGCACCTATCTGGAATCCCGTCGCAATCTGCGGGCGGTGGTGCTGCTTTTCGACTTGCGCCGGGTGCCGCGCGAGGAGGACCAGCAGCTGCTCGACTGGCTGGAGGAGTTGGCCATTCCGACGATTCCGGTCATCACCAAGGCGGACAAGATCAGCCGCAACCGGCGCGCGGCGCAGATTGCGCCGATCGTGGAAGCCAGCGGACTGCCGGCGGACGCGTTCACCCTTTTTTCCGCCCTCAGCAAAGAAGGGCGGGAGGAGATCTGGGAGCGCATCGAAGCGGCGCTGGCGACCGGGGCGGCAGCGGCGGAATGAAAAAGCCGGCTTGAAGATTACGGATTGTCCGGTATCCACTAACATCAAGGCAGCGGCTCGCACTCCCCGAAGTCATTTGGGGAATTCAAAACTTCCACTTTAAGGAATTTGCGCGATGCGACTGAGCGTGGCCACCAACTTCGATCCGGAACTGGTCGAGCAATGCCGGGATTATCCGGTCACCGAACTGTTCGGCAAGCTGCGCACCGACAGCGTGGGCGGCGGCCGGGCGCCCTATCAGTTGGCCAAGGTGTCGCGCCGCCAACTGGCCGCGCATGTCCGGCACTGCCGCGACGCCGGTTTCGCCTTCAACTACCTGCTCAACGCCGCCTGCATGGGCAACCGCGAGATCACCCGCCAGGGGCAGCGGGAGATCAATCGGCTGCTCGACTGGATCGGCGATATCGGCGTCACGGCGGTCACCGTCTCCTCGCCGTTCATGCTGCAGTCGATCAAGGCCCGCCAGCCGCAGCTCAAGGTGCGCATCTCTGTTTTCGCCGGGGTCGACCGGGTGCGCAAGGCGCAGATGTGGGAGGAGCTCGGCGCCGACTGCATCGTCCTCGACAGCATCCTGGTCAACCGCGAGTTCGAAACGCTGAAACAAATCCGCCAGGCGGTCAACTGCGACCTGGAGCTGATGGCCAACAACAACTGTCTTGCCGGCTGCGCCATGTCGCCGATGCATATGAACGCCCTGGCCCACGCCGGTCAGGCGTGGCACGCCAACAAGGGGTTTTTCATCGACTGGTGTTTTCTCAAATGCACCGAGATGAAGATGCGCGATCCGGTGCACTACCTGCGCTCGGAGTGGATCCGCCCCGAGGACCTGCGCCTTTATGAGGATCTCGGCTACGACCTGTTCAAGATTGCCGAGCGCGACATTCCCACCGAAATGATGATGACCCGGATCAAGGCCTATGCCGGACGCCGCTACGACGGCAATCTGCTCGATTTGGTTCAGCCCTACGGTTTTCAGGGGATTCGCGCCGACCACGCCTATTACCGGCGCGGTCTCGGCTGGCTGCTGCGTTTTATCATCCGTCCCGGCCTGGCCAACCCGTTGCGCATGCTGCCGCTCAAGCGCCTGGCCGAACTGCGCGGCATGACCCGGCCCGTCGCCGGTGCGCCGCCGGTGGTTATCGACAACCGGGCGCTCGACGGCTTCATGGAACGCTTCCGCGCCACCAGCTGCCTCGGGGTCGATTGCGAAGACTGCCGATGGTGCCACGACTTCGCCGCCAGGGCGGTCAAGATCGACGATGCCAATCGCGCCGAGGCGCTGGCCGCCTATGAGGAGTTGTTCGCCTCACTGAACGGCGGCGGCATGTGGCGCTATCTGCCGGCGCGCAAGCAAGCCGCAGCCGACTGAAAAAGCGCGGGCCGCTGCCGTTGACGGCGGCGGCCCGTGCTCATGGTCACCTGAAAACCCGAATCCTGCCTGGCTGCATCCCCATCCCGTCACAAAAACAGCAGAAGACTCAGGGCCATCACCGCCATGCCGGCGATGAGGCCGGCGATGGCAAGGTGGTGTTCGCCAAATTCCTGCGCGGCCGGAAGCAACTCGTCCAGAGAAATGAAGACCATGATTCCCGCCACGCCAGCGAAGAGAATGCCGAAAAGGACAGGCGTGAAGAACGGCAGGAGGATGAGGAATCCCACCAGGGCGCCGATGGGTTCGGCGACACCGGAGAGGAAAGAGAGCTTGAACGCCTTGCGGCGGCTGCCGGTGGCGAAGTAGATAGGGACCGATACGGCGATTCCCTCGGGAATGTTGTGGATGGCGATGGCGGCGGCGATCGCTATGCCGAGATGCGGATCGGTCAGGGCGGCAGTGAAGGTCGCCAGTCCTTCCGGAAAGTTGTGGATGCCGATCGCCAGGGCGGTAAACAGACCCATGCGATGCAGCTTGGCAAAATCGTGCGACTGATCGCGGGGCAGGCTTTCGATTCCCTGCGCCATCTCCTCAATGGAATGAAGCTCATGCGGGTTCTCGTAGTTGGGAACCAGCCAGTCGATGAGCGCAATGAGGGCGATCCCGCCGAAGAAGGCGCCTACCACCGCCCACGTCCCCGGCCCTTCCCCGAGGGCCGCGGTCAACACCACCTTGGCTTTGGCCAAGATCTCGACAAAGGAGACATAGATCATCACCCCTGCCGAAAAGCCGAGGGCCAGAGATAAAAATCGGGTATTCGTGGAACGGGTAATAAAGGCCAGAAGGCTGCCGATGCCGGTGGCAAGACCGGCGAGCAGAGTAAGCCCAAAGGCGAAAAGAACGTTACCGGTTTCCATGGGGTTCTAAATTTTCCTGCATGCTGCCCTGCGGTGTTGCCGCTGGGGATGGCGCCGGCCGGCGGTGCGGCAAGTGCATGTCGGACGCCTTGTCCGTTGCATGGGGTTGGGTATTGAGGCCACTGCCGGTTGGCTGGCAGTGGCCTGTTGAACGCAATCAGTCGCTTGCCTCTCCTCGGTCAGGTTGCCGAGGCCGCACCCGTCTCGCCCATCCCGGTGACCTCGGTCAGCGGGATGCCAAGCGCGTCGGCGACCCCGGCGCCGTAAGCCGGGTCGGCTTTCAGGCAGTTGCCGATATGCCGGATCTTGATCGCCTGTGGGGCGTCCCCCATGGCGCGGCCGGTATTGGCGAAAAGAAGCTGTTGCTGCTCCTGGCTCATCAGGCGGAAAAGGGCGCCCGGTTGGGAGTAGTAATCATCGTCCTCCCGATGGTTCCAGTGGTCGGCGTCCCCTTCCAGACTTAAGGGCGGCTCGGTAAAAGCGGGCTGCTCTTGCCAGGCGCTGTAGCTGTTGGGCTCATAGCCGAGGGTTGCGCCGTAATTGCCGTCCGTGCGCATAGTGCCGTCGCGGTGGTAGCTGTGGTACGGGCAGCGCGGCGCGTTGACCGGGATTTGCTGGTGGTTGACGCCGAGCCGGTAGCGCTGGGCATCGCCGTACGAAAAAAGCCGCCCCTGCAGCATCCGATCGGGGGAGAAGCTGATGCCGGGGACCACATTGCCCGGGTTGAAGGCCGCCTGCTCGACTTCGGCGAAGTAGTTTTCCGGATTGCGGTTCAGTTCGAGGACGCCGACCTCGATGAGGGGATAGTCTTTCTTCGACCAGACCTTGGTCAGATCGAAGGGATTGACGTGGTAGGTCGCCGCCTCTTTTTCCGGCATAATCTGGAAGAACAGGGTCCAGCGCGGGAAGTCTCCCGCATCGATACTCTCCAGCAGGTCGCGCTGGTGGCTTTCGCGGTCCTTGCCGACGATCGCCTCGGCCTCGGCATCGGAAAGATTCTTGATCCCCTGTTGGCAGCGCAGGTGGAACTTGACCCAGTAGCGCTCGTTGGCGGCGTTGATGAGGCTGAAGGTGTGGCTGCCGAAGCCGTGCATGTGGCGGTAGGTGGCCGGAATGCCGCGGTCCGACATGACGATGGTCACCTGGTGGAGCGCCTCCGGCAGGGAGGTCCAGAAGTCCCAGTTGTTGGCCGAACTGCGCATGTTGGTGCGGGGATCGCGCTTGATCGCGTGGTTGAGGTCGGGAAACTTGAGGGGGTCGCGCAGGAAAAAGACCGGCGTGTTGTTCCCGACCAGATCCCAGTTCCCCTCTTCCGTGTAAAACTTGGTGGCGAAACCGCGGATATCCCGCTCGGCGTCGGCGGCTCCGCGCTCGCCGGCGACGGTGGAGAAGCGGGTGAAGGTCTCCGTTTTCTTCCCCACTTCGGCGAAGATCTTCGCCTTGGTGAAGCGTGTGATGTCGTGGGTGACGGTGAAGGCGCCATAAGCGCCGGAGCCTTTGGCGTGCATGCGGCGCTCGGGAATCACCTCGCGGTCGAAATGGGCGAGCTTCTCCAGAAACCAGACATTCTGCAGCAACATCGGCCCGCGTGCGCCGGCGGTCATCACGTTCTGATTATCGGGCACCGGCGCACCGGCGCGGGTGGTTAATCGTTTCTTTTCGCTCATCGATTTATTCCTTTCGGATTGGGGTTTTCAGTTCTTTGCTTTCCTCGCACTTGCGGCAAATTCCGTAAACGATAGCATTCCTGTTCTCAACGCGGCCCCACGCCGCAAGTTGCGCCGGCAGGAGCGCTGCATCGAAGGACATCCATTCAAAATCGAGAATTTCTTTGCAGCTTTTGCAAATGAGATGGTGGTGCCGGGTCTTGCACGCCTCGAAGCGGGCTTGGCTCTCGATGGTTTCGACCTTGTGTGCCAGCCCATGCTGGATGAAAGTGCCCAGAGTTCGGTAAACCGTGTCCGGGGAGATGGTCGGAAATTTCGCCAGCAGCCGCTGGTGCAGCGCTTCCGCCGAGGGATGATCGGTGGCGGCGGTCAGTTCGCGAAAAATTTCCAGCCGCTGGGTGGTGAGTCTGAGACCGGCCTGCTTGCAGACCGCCTCGATCATTGAAGGTTTCTTCCGGTCGGTGCGCATCGACGCTCCATTTAAGAATAATTCTTATTGCGAGGAAGTCAAGCATCGCGCCTGTCCCGCGGGGTCGGTCCCGGCTTGTGACTGCTACCCCTGGGGCCGTGCGCCGGCTTACGGCAGGGAACGAAGATTTTTGAGTTGGGTGTCGGCGGTGTGGATCGCTTTTTTTGCCCCTTCGTGGGTGGCATCGAAGACCAGAATCTCTTTCCAGGCGACGATGGCCCCTTGCAGGTTGCCGGCCCGGTATTCGGCCAGGCCGCCGTCCATCAGGCGTTCGGCACATTCGCGCAGGCGGCGGCCCACCGCTTCCCGGTCGACCGGCAGGCGGGCGGCCAAAGCGGGCGTCTTTGGGAAATGATCGAGGAGGGTGCGCGCGGCGCTGCCCGATTCCCGATAATCGCCCCGCTGAAAATTCTTCTCGCCGGCTGCCGCCAGCGCCTGCAGCGCCTGTAAATATTCCTTTTCCAGCAGAGCACCGTTTTTTTCGCGTGCCTCGCCGATGATGGCCAAGGCCGCCGCAAAGCGCCCTGCTTGCAGCTGCGCCGCCACCTGTTGCCGGGCAGTGGGGCGGAGCTCGGCGGTGGTTTTCGGCGGTTGCCGAGAAGGGGCCGGCGGCGGCGCAGCCGTCAGCGGCTGGCGCGTCGCGCAGGCGGCCAGCAGCAGAGCTGCCGTCAGGATGGCGAGAAGGAAGCCAGTTTTCATACGGCGACCTCCAATCCCATCGGAGAACTTTCGGCGGAATAATCCTTGAGGACTTCGATGAACAGGTCGGTCAGCGCCGGGGCGAACTGGATGCCCCGGAAACGATGGATCTCCCGCACCGCCTCCTCGCGGCTGCGTCCGGCGCGGTAAGGGCGGCATGAGGTCAGGGCGTCGTAGGTGTCGGCAAGGCTGACAATGGCGGCCGGCAGGGGAATCTCGTCTCCGCGCAGCCCCGCCGGATAGCCTTGCCCGTTGTACCATTCGTGGTGATGCAGAACCGTTGGAATGTGCCGGTGCAAAGATTCGGAGAGCCGCAGGATATCGGCGCCGTGTTCCGGATGGCGGCGTAGCGCCTGCATTTCCTCCGGATCGAGGGGGCCGGGCTTCTTCAGAATTGCATCCGGCACCCGGATCTTGCCCAGATCATGCAAAAAACATGAAAGCGCCAGATCTTTGAGCACTTCCGGGTCCCATTCCAAATGGCGACCGACCAGCACCGACAGGTTGGCCACGCGCGTCGAGTGACCGAGAGTGTAATGATCCCGCGCTTCGATGGAGGCCGCCAGGATGCGCACCATCGAGGTGTACGATTCCTCCAGTTCGCGGGCATGCTCTTCCAGACGGCTCCGTTGGCCGGCGATGGTATGCGCCATCTCGTTGAACTCACAGGTCAAGCGACCAAGCTCGTCTCCTGAAGTGGCATGAATCGTCGTGGGCAACTCACCGGCTTTGAGCCGCGCGACACCGGCGGCCAGGCGTTTCACCGGCGCGGTGATCAGAGTGGAAAGAAGAAGAATGGCGGCCACGCCCAGAATCGTCGTGATAATGGCGACGGTGGCGATAGCGCGCCGGGCTTGCTGCCGGGAGGTTTCCAGAGTGACGGCGTCGATCCCCATATAAATGTTTCCGACGACCTTTTCGGAGAAGAGAATGGGGGTGCTGAATTCGTAAAACTCCCGTGCCTCCCGCAAAATCTTGCGCACCTGCGTCCCCGCCGAAACGGCGATCGCTTCTCCGGCCGCGCTTTCGAAGGGCAGGCCAGTGGCGTCGAGACGGTTGTGGGCGAGGATCTTGCCTTGGGGCGACACGATGGCCAGATAACCGATGTCGGGCTGTGAGGCGGCGATCTTGGCGGCGAGATTATCCAGGGCGAGACGGTCGTTGGCGAGCAGGCTGTAGGCGGCGGGCGTGGCAGCGCTTTGGGAAACGGAAGCGCCGCGCTTGATCAGTTCCTGCAGGAGGAAAGAGTCCATGATGCGCATGATCGGCGCCGCCAGGCCGCCGGTCAGCAGCAGAACCATCAAAAAGATGGCCAGGGACAATTTGCAGCCGATGCTTCGAAACCCTATGCGAACCGTCTCTCGGGACAGGCGCATCGCAATCCTCCTGCGAATCGAAAGCGAAAGAAAATGGCAGAATCTCCTTTTACTTTATTTTTTTCTAAGGATCAATAAAAACACGGTGCGCCGGGGTTTCCGCGCTATTTCGTTGACCCCTGCGCATCCTTTTGCTACAAGAATAAATTACTATAACCTTTCGGGTGCCCGCCGAAGCCCTCCGGGCGAAGGCGGGAGAATAGGGAAGAGGGTGCAAATCCCTCGCTGCCCCGCAACTGTAAGCGGCGACGAAAAACCGGTACCAGCCACTGCCCTCGGGCGGGAAGGCCCGGTCGAGTAGGACGACCCGCGAGCCAGGAGACCTGCCCGAAAGAAGCAAGCGGACCTTCGCGGGAAGGGTCCGGGGCGGCGCATGCAGACCCCGGATTCTTTGCGAATCCGGGGTTTTTCCCTTTCGCGGGAGCGAAAAGGGCCGGATGCGGACCGTGCCGCAACTGTGTGGTTTTCTCAGCCATGAAGGCGGAACGTATGGAACAGGGGCTGATTCAGGTCTACACCGGCGATGGCAAGGGCAAGACGACCGCCGCCGTCGGCCAGGCGGTGCGCGCCCTCGGCCAGGGGATGCGCGTGCTCCTGGTGCGTTTTCTCAAGCCGGCCGAACCGGCGAGCGGTGAGGTTGCCTTTCTGGCGCCGACGCCGGGGGTGGAAATACTCACCTCCGGCATCGGCATTATTGCCGGTGTGCCGGATCCGGCGGCGGTGGCGGCGAGCGTGCGCGAGACCTTCCACCGCGCCCGGCGGTCGGTGGCGACGGGGGGCTTCGATCTGGCGATTTTCGATGAGATCAACAACGCCCTGCATCGGGGATATCTTCCCCTCGGCGAGTTTCTGGCGTTTCTCGACCAGCGGCCGCCCGGCACCGAACTGCTGCTGACCGGCCGCCATGCGCCGCCGGAGGTGCTGGCGCGGGCCGACCTGGTGACGCGCATGGACAACGTGCGGCATCCGCTCAAGGCGGGAATCGCCGCCCGGCGAGGAATCGAATACTGATGGGCAAACTGGTCTTCGTCACCGGCGGCGCCCGATCCGGCAAAAGCCGCTACGCGCAGAAGCTGGCCGAATCCTGTCCCGGACCGTTGTTGTACGTGGCGACCGCCGGCATCGGCGACAGCGAAATGGCCGACCGGGTGCGCCGCCACCGGCAGGAGCGGGGCGAGCGTTGGCGCACCCTGGAGGAGCCGCTGGCTCTGGCCGAAAAGCTGCCGCCGGCGGCGACGGGGCAGGGCGCCATGCTGCTCGACTGCGCGACGCTGTGGCTGAGCAATCTGCTTTTCCAGCATCGGGAGGATGTGGGCCGGGTTCTCGCCGAGGTGGAAAACCTGCTTGCCGTCGTGCCGGTCCTCGATGCGCCCCTTTTCCTGGTGAGCAACGAGGTCGGCGGGGGAATTGTGCCGGAAAACCGGCTCGCCCGCCTCTTCCGCGATGTGTCGGGGGAGGCGAATCAAAAATTTGCGGCGGCGGCGGACGAAGCATGGCTGGTGGTCGCCGGATTGCCTTTGCGTCTGAAATGAAGGGATGAGCATGAAAAAAACAATTGGAGCCGACCCGATGCCGAATGAAAAGCCGACCCTTGCCGACGCGCTCGAGCGCATCCGCCCGGTCGATTCGGACAAAATAGCCGAGGTGCAGGCGCGCATCGACCGGCAGGCGAAGCCACCCGGCTCCCTCGGCCAGCTTGAAGAACTGGCCCGGCGCTTCGTCGCCATCGCCGGGCGCGAGGACATCCGGCAAAAGGTCGTTTTCACCTTTGCCGGCGACCACGGGATTGTCGAAGAGGGGGTAAGCGCCTTCTCCCGCGAGGTCACGCCGCAGATGGTGTTCAATTTTCTCGATGGCGGGGCGGCGATCAATGCCTTGGCCGGCCATGTCGGGGCGGAGGTGATTGTGGTCGATATGGGGGTTGATCACGATTTCCCTCCCCACGCGCGATTGCTGGCGAAGAAGGTCGGGCGCGGCACCGGCAATTTTGCCCAAGGCCCGGCGATGTCCAGGGCCGAAGCGGTGCGCTGCCTGGAGATCGGCATCGAAATCGCCTTTAACTGCAAAGAGGTGGGGATCGATCTGGTCGGCACCGGCGATATGGGGATCGGCAACACCACCCCGTCCGCCGCCATTGCCGCCGTTCTGACCGAGCGCTCGGTGGCCGAGGTCACCTCGCGCGGCACCGGGATCGACGATGCCGTCCTCGCTCACAAGATCCGCGTCATCGAAGAAGGTCTGCGGCGCAACGCGCCCGACCGCAACGATCCGATCGATGTGCTGGCCAAGGTCGGCGGGTACGAAATCGGCGGCATCGCCGGGCTGGTGCTTGGCTGCGCCGCCGCCGGCGTGCCGGTGGTCGTCGATGGCTTCATCTCCACCGCCGGCGCGCTGATCGCCTGCGAACTCCATCCCCATGTGCGCGACTATGTTTTCGCCGCCCATCATTCGGTGGAGATCGGCCATGCCTGCATGCTGGAGCGCCTCGGAATGCGCCCCCTGCTCGATCTGCAGATGCGCCTCGGCGAAGGGACAGGGGCGGCCCTGGCGATGGGGCTGATCGAAGCCGCCCTCTGCGGCCTGCGGGAAATCCGCACCTTCGAAGAGGCCGGGGTGTCCGAAGGAACGGAAGAATGAAAAAGGCCTGGGAGGAATTGCGCCTGGCCGGCGCTTTTCTCACCATCCTGCCGGTGGCCGACAAGGTGCCGTGCGATCCGCCGCGCCTTGGCCGCAGCATGGCGTTTTCCACCGCAATCGGCCTGCTGCTCGGCCTCGGGTTGGTCCTCCTCGACCAGGTGCTCGGGGCGATCTTTCCCCGACCGGTCCTCGACGCCCTGCTTATTCTTTCCCTCATCGGCGTCACCGGCGGCCTGCACCTCGACGGCGTCGCCGACCTGGCCGACGGCTTGGCCGGCGGCAAGGACCGCGAGGGAATTCTGCGCATCATGAAGGACAGCCGCGTCGGGGCGATGGGGGTGATCGCTCTGGTCATGCTGCTGCTGCTCAAATTTCTCGCTCTGAACAGCGTGCCGGCGGGGCAGAAGACGGCGGCGCTGATCTGCATGCCCGCCGCCGGGCGCTGGATGCAGGTCGTGCTCGCCTTCGCCTGCGCCTATGCCCGCCCGGAAGGGGGGACGGGTGGTGCTTTCGTCGAGCATGTCGGCCGGCGGGAAGCGCTGTTCGCCAGCAGCACCCTGCTGCTGGCGCTGCTCCTGCTTTTCGGCGGGAAAGGCCTCGCGCTGTTTCTTCTCCTCGCCCTCGCCGCCTGGGCGGCGATCGTTTATTTTCGCCGGCGCTTGGGCGGCGTCACCGGCGACGTTCTCGGTGCGGCCACCGAAAGGACGGAAGTCTTCACTCTGTTGCTGGTGCTGGCCTTGTTTGCCCGGCCAGGCGTTTAAAAGGGGGGATTCAATGGTAACCCGCACACGTATTTACCTGGTGCGCCACGGCCAGGTCGAAGGACACCAGGAAAAGCGCTACAATGGGCAGACCGATGTCGCTCTGACGGCGCTCGGAATGCAGCAGTACGCCGCGCTGACCGAGCGCTTGCGGGAAAAGCGGATCGGGGCGATTTACAGCAGCGATCTTTCCCGCTGCGTGATCGGCTCCCGGATGCTCGCCGCGCCGCACCGACTGCAGCCGGTGCCTTGTCCCGCGCTGCGCGAATTGAACATGGGGCAATGGGAGGGGACCGTCTGGCGGGATCTCAAACGCCTTTATCCCGAGCAGTGGCAGGCGCGTCTTGACGATGTCGTGCACTACCGGGCGCCGGGCGGGGAAAACCTGCTCGATGTCCTTGACCGGGTGCGGCCGCAAATACGGCGGATCGTTGCCGATCACCAGGGAGAGGACGTCGTGGTCGTCGCCCACGGCGGCGTCAACCGGCTGATTCTTCTCGACGCCATCGGCGCCCCGCCCGACCGGCTTTTTTCCGTCGAACAGAATTACGGCTGTCTGAACATCATTGATTACTTCGCCGACGGAATCAGTGTGGTGAAACTGGTGAATGGGGCGGTAACGGACGACCCGTGACCCGCGACCGCTAAGGCCGTCAGCGTCAGCGAAAGATTCAATCCACGTTACCCGTTACTGGGCCATTGTCTTGAACCCTCTGATTATCGCCGCGCCGTCGTCCGGCTGCGGCAAAACCACCGTTACCCTCGGCTTGCTGGCCGCCCTGCGGCGGCGGGGCCTGAGTGTCGCGCCCTTCAAGGTGGGGCCGGATTTCATCGATCCGGGCCACCATGCGGTGGCCGCCGGCCGGGTCTCGCGCAATTTGGACGGCTGGATGTGCGATGAGGAGCGGGTGCGGCGGATTTATCGCAAGGGGTGCGCCGACGCCGATCTGGCGGTGGTCGAAGGGGTGATGGGCCTGTTCGACGGCGCCGCTGGCGACGTCGATGCCGGCAGCACCGCCGAGATCGCCCGCTGGCTCGACGGCCGCATCGTGCTGGTGGTCGATGCCCGCTCGCAGGCGCGCAGCGCCGCCGCCCTGGTGCAGGGGTTTTGCCGCTTCGACCGACGGCTGCGGTTCGCCGGCATCCTTTTTAACCGGGTCGGCAGTCCTCGCCATGCGGAGTTGCTGCGGCAGGCGGTCGCTTCCGTTCCCGGCCTCCCCCCGGTTCTCGGTTGCCTGCCGCGCGCCGAGGAATTCGGGATGCCGGAACGCCACCTGGGGCTGGTGACGGCGGCGGATCTGGGAAACACAGAGGATTATTTCGCGCGGCTGGCCGACTGGGTGGAGAAGCATGCCGAGGTGGCGGCGTTGCTGAACCGGGAAAACCCCCAGTCCCAGCTCCCCCGAGGGGAGAGGGTGGCCGCAGGCCGGATGCGGGGAAATGGGGCTAGGGTCCGCATCGGCGTCGCGCGCGACGAGGCCTTCTGCTTTTACTATCAGGAAAATCTGGAAATGCTGGTCGAAGCCGGCGCCGAGCTGGTTTTCTTCTCGCCGCTGCGCGACGGTGCGTTGCCGGCGGGTATCCAGGGCCTGTATCTCGGCGGCGGCTATCCGGAACTGCATGCCGAGCGCCTCGCCGCCAACGCCGCGCTGGCGTCCGCAATCCACGCGGCGGCTCTGGCCGGGCTGCCGATCTATGCCGAATGCGGCGGCCTGGTCTATCTGGGTCGGGGGATGCGGGAGGGAGGAGGCGAATTTGTCGGAATTTTCCCTGCCGCCGCCCGCATGCTTTCCCGCCGCAGAGCCCTCGGCTACCGGGAAGTGACCCTGGCCGTCGACTGCCCCCTCGGTCCGGCCGGCACGGTGCTGCGCGGCCACGAATTTCACTACTCGGCAATGGAGGTCCCGGCGTCGGTCCCACGGGTTTACCGCCTGAGCCGTCGCGGCGGCGAGGACCTCGGCGTCGAGGGATACCTGCTGCACAACGTGCTCGGTTCGTACATTCATCTGCACTTCGGCAGCCATCCACAGGTGGCTGCCCATTTTGTCGAATTCTGCCGGATCGGGCGCCCGCCTGAATCCGCATCATGGAGTTAAATATGCAAACCGCCCTTTTGCTCATCGGCCATGGTTCCCGAGTCGCCGAAGCCAACGACGCCCTGCACCGCATCGCCGCTCTCGTTCGGCAGGACGCCGGACTTGAGATCGTCGAAGTCTGCTTCCGCGAGCAGCACGCCCCCAATATCCAGACCGGCATCGATCGCTGCGTGGCGCGGGGAGCGCAGCGCATCCTGCTCTATCCTTATTTTCTCTACACCGGGGCCCACGTTCTCGAGGATTTGCCGGCGGAGATGCAGTTGGCCGCCGAACGCCACCCCGGAGTGCGGATGGCGATGGGAAAACCGCTGGGGGTGCACGCAAAATTGGCGGAGATCGTCCGCGAGCGGGTCGCAGAGGCGATTGCCGCCGCCGACTGGAATGCGCCCGCCACTTTTACAAACCCGCAAGCCGGTGATATCCTGAATCCTTCCGCGATCGAAGCGCGCAGTTTCGAAATCATCGATGCCGAAGCGGGCGCGCACGGTTTCAGTGCCATGGAGTGGCCGGTGGTGCGACGCATCGTGCATACCACCGCCGATTTCGATTTTCTGCAAACGACCGTTTTTTCCGTCGCAGCCATCGCCTCCGGCCTGTCGGCCCTGCGTCGGGGGGAGGGCATTTACTGCGATACCGGGATGCTGCTCGCCGGCGTCAACAAGAAAAATCTGAGTCGTTTCGGCGGGGCGATTCACTGTCATATCGGTGACCCGCAGGTTGCCGCCGACGCCGCCGCCGCCGGCGTGACCCGGTCCATCTTCGCCCTGCGCCAGGGGGTGGCGGACGGCTGCGGCATCTACCTCATCGGCAACGCGCCCACCGCCCTGTTCGAACTGCTGCGACTGGTGCGCGCAGGGAGCGTTAGCCCATCGCTGGTCGTCGGCACGCCGGTCGGCTTTGTTGGCGCGGCGGAAGCCAAGGAAGCCCTCCTCGACTCCGGTCTGCCGTTTATCGCCTGTCGCGGGCGCAAGGGCGGATCGGCCATTGCCGCGACGATTCTCAACGCCTTGATGATTCTTGCCGAGGAGAAGGGCGCATGATCGGAAAAGTCCTGCTGTCGATAACGATCCTGCTGTCGGCGGCGACACCGGCTCTGGCCATGCATATTTCCGAAGGAATTCTGCCAGCCGGCTGGGCGGTATTCTGGTTTCTGGCGGCGGCGCCCTTCGTCGCCTGGGGAGTGCGGCAGATCACCCGGAAAAAGGACACGGACCCCTCCTACATTCCGCTGCTCGGCATCTTCGGCGCGGCCGTCTTCGTCTTCAGCTGTTTTCCGATTCCGGTGCCGGTCGCCGGCAGCACCGCCCACCCGGCCGGCACCGGCATGAGCGCCATCTTTCTTGGCCCCTTCGCCAGCGTCGTCGTCGCCTTCATTTCCCTGCTGCTGCAGGCGCTGTTTCTCGCCCACGGCGGGTTGACCACCCTCGGCGGCAACACCTTTTCCATGGGCGTGGTCGGCTCCTTCGCCGGCTTCGGCGCCTTTCGCCTGGGCCGCCTGCTGCGTCTGCCCCTGTTCTGGTGCGGTTTTCTCGCCGGCATGGCCGCCGACCTGCTGACCTATCTGAGCACCGCCTTCGAAATGGCGCTGGCCCTGCACGGCACCGAGCCCTTCCTGACGGTTCTCGGTCCGATCTACCTGGCGTTCATGCCGACGCAAATTCCCCTCTCCCTGCTCGAAGGGGCGGTGACCGGCGGCATTATCGTCTACGTGCGCAAACATCGTCCGGACATCCTGCGCAAGCTGAAAGTTCTCCAGGAGGTGAAGGCGTGAGACGGCTTTTGCTGATTCCCCTGTTCTGCTTCGCCCTGGCCCTGCCGGCTTTCGCCCAGGAAGAAGAAAGGCCGAAATGGCCCGGGGTCGATGAGGCGGTGGTGGAAAAATATGCCAAGGAGCTCGGCCGCGAAGCCCGCGAACCCTTCATCAATACCGATCAGGGGGACCTGCTCCTCTTCGTCTTCGCCCTGGCCGGGGCCATCGGCGGTTTCGTCATGGGCTATTACTGGCACAAGGTCTTCGTCGCCGGGCGCAAGGACGAAGGACAACCAAAGTAATGGGCGGTGCGCATCACTTCATCGACGCCCAGGGGGAGAGCCGTCGTTTTCTCGCGACCCTCGACGGCCGGATCAAGCTGGTGCTGCTGGCGGCGGCGCTGGCGGTGAACCTGACGGCGGGCGGCATCCGCGTCCCCCTGCTGCTGGCCGTGCTGGCATTTTTTCTCGTCTGGACGGCCGGGGTGCGGCCGGCGGCTTTTCTCAAGCGCATGGCGGTGCCCGCAATTCTCGCCAGCGTTGCCTTTGTGACCCAGCTGTTCTGGTTTCAGACCGGATCGCCGCTGCTGAGCATACCGGTCTGGCGCTGGGAAATGATCGTTTACGCCGGCGGCGTCGTGCGCGGACTGGAGATCGCCGCGCGGATTCTCGGCGGCATGGGGGTGCTGCTGTTCTTCTCCCTGACCACCCCGCTGCCCGAACTGATGCGCGCCGCCCGCGCCCTGCGCTGTCCGCCGGTGCTGGTGGAGCTGGCGCTGATCATGTACCGCTACATCTTTTTGCTGCTGGAGGAAGGCGGGCGCATCCGCAACGCGCAGAAGGCCCGCCTCGGTTTCGTCGACGCCCGCTGCGGCATCCGCTCCAGCGGCATTCTCGGCGGCATGCTGGTGCTGCGCACCTATGACCGCGCCGAACGCAGTTTCGCCGCCATGCGCTGCCGCGGCTACCGCGGGGTGCTGACCGCCGTCACCCCCGGCAAGCTGCGGTCGCACGACTGGGCGGCGCTGGCGACCGGGCTGGCCATATTGACGGGATTGTTGCTTTTGCGGTAGGGGCGAGGCGGCCCCGCCCGGACGCGAACCAGAGCGCCCATAAAAGGCGCCCCTTGTGCACTGGATGATCATGCTTAAAATCGAAGATCTGCATTACACCTACGAGGACGGCACGCCGGCGCTGAGCGGCATCGATCTGGAAATCGCCCAGGGGGATTTTCTCGCCATCCTCGGCTCCAACGGCAGCGGCAAGACGACGCTGATCAAACACCTCAACGGGCTGCTGCGGCCGACCCTCGGCCGGGTGTTCCTCGACGGCCGGCCGGTGGAGCGGGTGGAGGACCGGGAGGTGTTCAGCCGCATCGGCATCGTCTTCCAGGATCCGAACGATCAGCTCTTCGCCTCGACGGTCGAGGAGGATGTCGCTTTCGGTCCGACCAACATGGGCCTGCCGCCGGAGGAGATCAAGGAGCGGGTGCACCGGGCGCTGCATCAGGTCAGCATGGAAGACTTCGCCCGCAAGTCGGTGCACGCCCTCTCGCACGGGCAGAAAAAACGCATCTGCGTCGCCGGCATTCTGGCCATGGAGCCGCAGGTGATCGTCCTCGACGAGCCGACCGCCGGCCTCGATCCGATGGGGGTGCACTCCCTCATGCATCTGCTGGAGGATCTGAACAAGAAAGCGGGGATCACCATGATCATGGCCACCCACGTGGTCGATCTGGTGCCGCTGTTCATGAGCCGCATCGCCATCCTCAGCAAGGGCAAGGTCATCCGCTTCGGCACCCCCGAGGAGGTCTTCGGCGATCCGGAGGCGATCGAGCGGGCGCGCCTGCATCTGCCCCTGGTGGCCGAGCTGATGCACGCCCTGAAGACCCGCGACCATGTCAACCTGCATCACGTGCCGCTGACCGTCGGCGAGGCGCGGCGGGAGATTTTGCGGCTGTTGTCGGTCCAGGACGTAATGGCCAAGGTGTAGGCTTCGGCTGATGAAAAACGCTCATCTGCGGCGTTGCCCTCGTCCTTCGTCAACGACGCACCTTTCGGTACGCCTTATTCCTCAGGACTTCGGGCGCCTTGCATCTGAGCATTTTTGATCAGCCGCGGAACGCCGCCGACGGGCACCCGCAACGGGTGCCCCCTTACAGGGAAAATTCGCTTGGTACGCACTCCTCTTCGTCACGGTTACACCACCGGCGCCTGCGCCGCCGCCGCTTCTCTGGGGGCGGCGAGAATGCTGCGCGAGCAGCGGCGGGTGGAGGAAGTCGAAATTTTCCTGCCGGCCGGGTTTGCCGCCCCCTTCACCCTGCATGGGCAGATGTTCGATGCCGATTCGGCGCGCTGTTTCGTCGTCAAGGACGCCGGCGACGACCCGGATGTGACCCACGGGGTCGAAGTGCATGCCGAGGTGGCGCGGCGGCGGTCGCCGGGGTTGCAGATTGTCGGCGGCGCCGGCATCGGCCGGGTGACCAAGCCCGGTCTCGCCGTCGCGGTGGGGGAGTGGGCGATCAATCCGGCGCCGCAACGGATGATCGCCGCAGCGGTGCACTCGATTTTTTCGGCCGACGAAGGCCTGCGGGTGTCGATTTCCATCCCCGACGGCGAAGCGCGGGCGCAAAAGACGCTGAATGCCCGATTGGGCATCGTCGGCGGCTTGTCGATCCTCGGCACCAGCGGCGTGGTGCGGCCGCTGTCGCACCTGGCCTGGACCGATACGTTGGATGTGGCCCTCGACGTGGCGCAGGCCGCCGGCCTCGACACGGTGGTGCTGTCCACCGGCCGCACCAGCGAAGCGGCGGCGCGCCGGGTCCTGCCGTTGCCGGAAGAAGCTTTCGTTATGATGGGCGATTTCGTCGGCCACACGCTGGACGCCTGCCACCGGCGCGGCATTCCGCAACTGGTGCTGGCGGCGCAGTTCGCCAAACTGGTCAAAATCGCCGCCGGGCATGACCGGACCCACGTTCGCGATTCCCGCCTCGACCTCGGCCGGCTGGCCGGCTGGGCGCGGCAGGCCGGTCTTGACGAAGCGGCGACGAAACGGATAGAGTCTGCCAACACGGCCCGGCAGGCGCTGGAAACGGCCGCCGACCGGCAACGCCTGGCCGCCATTGTGGCGGCCGAAGCGCTGGCGACGCTGCGCCGCCGGGCGCCGGGGGCGGCCATCGGGGTGCTGCTGGCCGGCTACGACGGGCAACCGGCCGAGTCCTATGGCGATTGGCCAAAGCAGGACAACAGGGGAGTATGAAATGAGACGCATCCATGTCATCGGCGCCGGCATCGAGGGGCACGAAGGGTTCAGCCCGCGAGTTCTCGACCTGATCGGGCGGGCCGGAATTCTCTTCGGCGGGGAACGGCAATTGCAACTGTTCGCCGATTTTCCCGGCAAGAAGGTGGCCATCGGCAGCAACCTCGCCGAAGTTGAAGCTATGCTGCAGGAAACCGAGGAGCGGGCGGTCGTTCTCGCCTCCGGCGATCCGTTGTTCTTCGGCATCGGCCGCTACCTGCTGCGCAACTTTCCGGCCGAAGAGCTTGAATTCGTGCCCAACGTCAGTTCCGTCCAGTACGCCTTCGCCAAAATCAAGGAGCCCTGGGACGACGCGGTCTTTATTTCCGCCCACGGCCGGGGGCTGAAGGGGGCGGTCGATCGCATCGTCGCCAACGACAAGGCGGCGGTCCTCACCGATGATACGAACACACCGGCCGCCATCGCCGCCGAACTGATCCGCCGGGGCCGGGACGGCTATGCCGCCTGGCTGTGCGAAAATCTCGGCACCCCCGAAGAGCGGATCACCGACACCGATATGGCCGGACTGCTGGAGATTGCCGCCTCGCCCCTCAATGTCCTTATTCTGATCAAGGAGTATGAGGCGCCCGGCGAGTACGTGCCGGTGCTGGGGATTCCCGACGAGGAGTTCGCCACGGTGAAGAAGCTGATCACCAAGGAGGAAATCCGGGTGGTCACCCTGGCCAAGCTCAAGCTGCGGCACGACATGGTCCTGTGGGATGTCGGCGCCGGCTCGGGATCGGTGGCGATCGAGGCCGATCACCTGCTGCCCAACGGCCGGGTGTTCGCCATCGAGCGCAATTCCCAATGCCGCGAGTTCATCCGCGAGAATCTGCAACGCTTCAACGCCCGCAACGTCACCCTGGTGGAGGAAGAAGCGCCGGCCGCTTTCGAATCCCTGCCCGATCCCGACCGGGTGTTCATCGGCGGCTCCGGCGGCAACCTGTGGGACATCCTCGATGCGATCGATTCGCGCCTGCCGGCGGCCGGCCGGGTGGTGCTCAACGCCGTTACCCTCGACACCCTGACCGCCGCCACGGAATTTTTCGAGAATACCGGCTATCAGGTGGAGGTCACCACCGTCAACATCTCCCGCACCCGTCCCCTGACGGACTACAAAATGTTCGAAGCCTACAATCCGGTCTTCATCGTCGTCGGGGTCAAAGAATGAGTGGACGGCTGATCGCCGTCGGCGTCGGCCCCGGCGATCCGGAGCTGATCACCCTGAAGGGGGCGCGACTGATCCGCGAAGCCGATGTGGTTATCGCCCCGGTGGGGGACAATTCCACCGCTTCGGTGGCGCACGGGATTATCGACGGCCTTGTCGATCCGCGGCGGCAGCAATTGCTCACCCGGGTTTTTCCGATGAAGAAGGAACTTGCCGAAATGCGGCCCTTCTGGGAGGCGGCGGCGGTCGAGGTCGCCGGGCTGCTCGCCCAGGGAAAGACCGTGGTTTTTGCGACCCTCGGCGATCCTTTTCTTTATTCGACTTTTCTCTATTTTCATCAGGTGTTCGCCGAGCGTTTTCCCGGCGCAGCGGTGGAGGTGGTGCCCGGCATTTCCAGCATCCACGCCGCCGCCGCCGTCGCCGGCCGCCCTCTCGGTCTGGGCGCCGACCGCATCGCCATCCTGCCGGCCACCTTCGAACAGGACCGGCTGCGCCAGACCCTGCGCGAGTTCGACACCGTGGTCCTGATGAAGGTGCACCGGGTTTTCGACCAGGTGCGCAACCTGCTGCGGGAACTCGGCCGGCTGGAAAATGCGGTCTACGTCCGGCGCGTCGGCCTGCCGGGGGAGACGGTCATCCGCGATCTCGATCAGATCCAAGTCGAGGATCTCGATTACCTGTCGCTGGTGCTGGTGGGGAAATGAACAAGAACAGCTTTCCGAATGGATAATGGAATCAATCATGAAAATCCCCGGCGATACAAAACTGCCCCTGGAAACATCCAATCCTGGTGCCGATTTTACGGAGATGCTGCGCGAGGCAGCGCCACAAGTCTTTTGTGAAGGCAAAATCGATTTCGATAAGCTGAAAGCAGCCTTGGGCGCCACGCTGGAAGAGCGTACCGAGCGTTACGGCCTATCGTGGGCCGGCAAGGCCGATGCCTTCCGCAATGTGCAAATTCCAAGCGTCGCCACGCTCCTGCCGCAGCCGGACGAGAGCATCGCCTGGGAGTCGACCGAGCATCAGATCATCGAAGGGGATAATCTCGAAGTCCTCAAGTTGTTGCAGAAGCCGTATCACGGCAAGATCAAGATGATTTACATCGATCCGCCGTACAACACCGGCAACGAATTTATCTACCCCGACAACTATCGCGAAGGGCTCAAGGACTATCTGCGCTACTCCGGACAGGTAAGCGACGAGGGAATCAAGCAGACGACCAACACCGAAACCGGCGGCCGCTTTCATTCCAATTGGCTGAGCATGATGTATCCCCGCCTCTTTCTCGCCCGCAATCTGCTGCGCGAGGACGGGCTGATTTTTGTCAGTATCGACGATAACGAGGTGCACAATCTGCGGATGCTGATGAACGAGGTGTTTGGGGAGGAGAATTTTGTTGTTCAATTAACTTGGAAAAGCAGAAAGTATCCGGACTCTCGCGCAAAGACTGGTGTGTCAACAGATCACGAATATATTCTGATCTATGGCAGGGCAGAAGCAAGAATGCGTGGAGTTGAACGCGATGAGACAAAGTTCTCGAATCTTGACGATGATCCAAGAGGTCCGTGGATGAGCCGAAGCTTGCTTGGGCTTGCAAGTAAAGAACAAAGACCCAATTTGCATTTTTCTATTACCGATCCGGATTCCGGGTATGTTTTTGCTCCGCCTGCGGACACTGGTTGGCGTTATTCACGAGATAGAATGCAACAACTCATTGATAGTAAAAGCATTCTATTTCCGTCGAAACCGGGTGGAAGACCAAGAGAGAAAAAATTTAGGTCAGATATGCAGGCGGAATTGATCGCCTTTCCCTCAGTCATTGACGACACCTTTACGGCTGATGGAACAGCTGACATCAGAGCACTATTCGGTTCACAAATATTTGATTTCTCTAAACCATCCGACTTGATAAAAAAACTTGTTAGACAGGGAGCCGCCGAAGACTCTTTGGTCCTGGATTTCTTCGCCGGTTCGGGCACCACCGCCCAAGCGGTGCTGGAACTAAATAAGGAAGACGGCGGCAACCGCAAGTTCATCCTCGTGCAACTGCCGGAGAATACAGAAAACCCCCAATTTCCCACCATCGCCCACATTACCCGCGAACGGGTGCGGCGGGTAATCGCCAAGCTCGATAACGAAGACGCCGGAAAACTCGATATGGCTGACAAACAGGACCGGGGCTTCCGCGCCTTCAAGCTCTCTTCCAGCAACTTCAAGGTCTGGGACGCCGACACCGCCCCGACCGACCCCACGGCGTTGGCCGATCAGCTCAAACTCTACGCCGACAACGTCGAAGCCGCGCGCGGACCGCAGGACATCCTCTTCGAGCTGATCCTCAAGACCGGTCTGCCCCTCTCCAGTCGTATCGAAACCATCACCGTCGCCAACGGTACGGCTTACTCCATCGCCGTCGGCAACCTCCTGATCTGTCTGGAAAACCCCGTCACCCGCGAGATGCTGCGCGCCATGACGGCGCTCAAGCCGACGCAAATGCTCTGTCTCGACACCGCCTTCCATGGCGACGACGCGCTCAAGACCAACACTGTCCTCGAAACTCGGGCGCACGGGATTATTTTTAAAACTGTATAAAATCAAGAGGGGGAGATTGTGGCAAGAACGAAGTTCCCAGCAGAATTTCAGCCGAGCCAGCAGCGCTTGTTGGCTATGCGCATTACACGGCTAAAAAATCTGATTGATGTGGAAATCGAATTTGATGAGAATCGCCCTTTAACGGCGATTCGCGGACCAAATGGTTTTGGCAAGTCATCGATACTGCATGCACTTGCAGCAAGCTTTTCTCGCCCAGTAAGCAGCTCAGTGGAAGACCACCGTTATGTCGATTTTTTTCCAAACACCCCCCACGGTGTTTGGTCAGGTACAGACTTTGTTATTTCGCATAAGTATCGACTGGGCCCCGATGTGCATAATCAAGCACCGCACATTCGAAAAGAAACCGGCCAATGGTTGCCGCTACCGAAAAAAAGACCAGTTCGTGAAGTCCATTTTGTTGGTGTGCGATCAGCAGTGCCCAAGATTGAGACACAAGAGACGCGTCGGAGAATTAAATATGCAACGAATGATCTGACTGATGAAAATTCAAAAGAGATAAGGGAAAAAACAGGAATAGTATTTAATAGATTACACAAAATATCATTCTAATGTAATATCAAGAAATAAAAACTTAATTGGCGTTGAATATAAAGGAATAAGCTTTTCATCTCTTGCAATGGGTGCTGGCGAACAAAGAGTTTTTGAAATAGTAAAAATAGTTTCTAGATGTGAAAATTATGCACTTATATTGATTGATGAAATTGACTTATTGTTACATGGCGACGCATTAAATCGTCTTCTTAAAATATTAAACGATTATGCTGTCAATAAAAATTTGCAGATTATCTTTACAACGCATAGAGAGCAAGTCCTTCAATTAACTACAATTATTTCAGTTAGACACATCTACCAAACACCGATAGCCCCACACAAAACTTTTTGTTTCATTGAAACTAAACCTGATGCAATCACACGTCTTACTGGGGAACATCATAGGCCTTTGAGGCTGGCATGTGAGGATAGAGTCGCTGAGGCAATTGTCGAAAAAATAGCGACTCAAATCGGAGTGAGAAGATTTGTCGAAATTACCAAATTTGGTTCTGCTAAGAACTGTTTCACCTTGGCGGCGGCTTTGATTTTAAGTGGGGAGGATTTGACAAATGCACTTTTTGTGCTTGATGGTGACGAGTATGAGACAGATGAAAAAAAACAAGCTCAAATTGGGAAAGTTTTAACGGGAACGGAAGCCGACTCACGTGATAAACGCGAAAATGTTTTAGTTGCTATTCGACAATTTTGTCCATCGGTCATTCAATGCCCTGAAAAAAGTTTACATGATATGATAATTTCTGTTCCGAAAATAGCTGATTTGGAAAATGCTGATGTTATCGAGGCAGCTTTGCAAATAGCTAATGTAGACGATGAACACGATTGGGTTAACAAAATAATTGAAAATTTAGGGTGCAGCCGTGAAGTTGGATTGACGCGGATTGTTTCAGTTGCAGCCCGCTCTCAAGGTTGGGATGAATACGTTTCTTCCGTTCGAGAGTGGTTAATGTCAAAGGCCCCGGATGTTCAAGAGCAAGTATAAGCTGAACAAAATGAATCATGAAATTAAAATTTGACGACAAACAACTATATCAACTTGACGCCATTAGCGCTGTGGTCGACCTCTTCGAGGGACAACCGCTGGCGGCCGGGGCCTTCGAGTTTAGCTTGAAGAACATAGACCAGCTCTTTTCCGAGCTTGGTTTGGGGAACCGCCTGGCCATCGCCGAGGATGCACTGCTGGCCAACCTGCAAGCTGTGCAGAAACGCAACGGTATTGCGGTTGCGGACCAGCTCGACGGCTCACACTTTTCGGTCGAGATGGAGACCGGCACCGGCAAGACTTATGTCTATTTGCGCACGATCTATGAGCTGAACCGGCGCTACGGATTCAAGAAGTTTATTATTGTCGTGCCGAGCGTGGCGATTCGCGAAGGGGTCATGGCGAGCCTGCGGCTGACGCGCGAACACTTTGCGACGCTTTACGGTCCCGT
>Ga0265293_10002606_pt1 | contig 35594 bp, 30 predicted proteins | sample Munlanlewell138R_FD_192505 | JGI IMG/M metagenome (GOLD analysis project Ga0265293, IMG submission 192505) | Leachate microbial communities from a municipal landfill in Southern Ontario, Canada - Leachate well 138R | ecosystem: Engineered > Solid waste > Landfill > Unclassified | place: Canada... | reverse complement strand
GGTAAAACATCACTACCTTATGCAATGGGAAAATTCTTTGGTAATGATTCTAAAATTATAGCTGTTCAACCTTCATGGCGTGATCGTGCTGAAATGATTGGTTATTTAAATGAATTTACTAAAAAGTTTAATGAAACAGAATTTCTAGAAGCTATCTATGAATCAACTTATCGTGATGATATTTGTATCATCGTTTTAGATGAAATGAACTTAGCGCGTGTTGAATATTATTTTGCTGAATTACTATCACTTCTTGAAATGCCAGATGCTGATCAATGGTTAATCGATATTGTTCCATCAACACAGCCAAGTGATCCTAAACATTTAGCTAAGGGAAAAATTTTGTTACCTCAAAATGTATGGTTTGTAGGAACAGCCAATAAAGATGACTCGACATTTACTATTACAGATAAAGTATACGATAGAGCAACTCCAATTGAGATTAATACCAAATCAAGCTTTATCGATGCACCACCAACAGATGGTGTAACGATGTCTAATGACTATTTCCAAGAACTGTTTAGACAAGCGAATAAAGATCATCCTTTAAGTTTAAAAGCAATTCAAAACTTAGAGAAATTAGATAAGTATATTACTGAAAATTTAAAAGTTACGTTTGGTAACCGTATCATGAAACAAATTAGAGCGTTTGTTCCAGTTTATGTGGCATGTGGCGGTTCTGAATATGAAGCATTAGATTATATTGTAGCGCGTAAGATCTTTAGAAAATTTGAAAGTTTAAATCTTCCGTTCTTACAAACTGAAATTAGCGAACTATCAGTTTTAATTGATCGTCTATTTGGTAAAAATACATTTGTTGAATGCCAAGCATATCTTACTACGATTAAGAAATCATACTAGGAGTTATTATGAAGAAGTTAACAGATTTAAGAAAATTTCATCAAGAGTTGAGTTCTGTTTACTATGATTTAGAAATGGATTTTCCATTTCCTAATGATTTCTATCAAGCATTTTTATCAGGCGAAAATGAAATGTATCAAAAAAGTATTACTGAAATTAAAACATTTCATGAAGAATGGATCCAAACGATTGAATCATTTTTCCCAAGTCTAAATAAGATTATTCGTGATCCTAAATCAGGCTTAAGATATGATCAAGAGATCGTTGCTATTGAAAAAGCTAAAAAAACGAATAGTGATTCAGTTAGACACTTAGCTTCTCATACGCATTTAATCAAAGAAATGCGTGGAAGTGATGTTATTCCTAAAAGAATATTAACAACTCAAGCAGAAATTGAATATGCGATTTATGAAAATCGTTTTATAAAATCACTGATTGATCGTCTATTTGATTTTGTGAATAGAAGATATGATTTAGTTAAGAAAAACATTGATTCATTTAATAAGAAACATTTTGATTTAAAATCACAATTTAAGATTCAAGATTCAGAAGTTGATCTTCACATTAACTTTGTTGTTAAAGAAGATGTGATGGATGAAAATGTTAATAAAATGAATCATGAACTCTTAAATCGTATACATAATTTATTAAAACTTGTAAATGGTTTAAAAATGACGCCATTTATTCAAGATTTAAAAAACGCAACCCCTGTAAAAGCACCAATTATGCAAACATCAATTTTACTTAAGAATATTGATTATAAAAATTGTTATACATTGTGGTTGTTTTTAGATAAGTATCATACCCTAGATTTTGATATTGATGTTAAAGAACAAAATTTAACATTTGATCGTTTTTATACTAAAAATGTTTATCAACTTGCGCTTCAAACCTTCACAACCGTTTATGCGAATCAAAAAGCGTTAGAAGATCATTATCAATATTTAGATATTAATGAATATCCAAAAAAGAATCCAAAAATCGTTAAAAAACGTTTAGAAGAATTGATTGAATCAGAGCCTTCAGTAGATATTGAAGATACCAATATCAATCAATACTATTTAGAACAATATAAAAAGCAATTTAAAAAATCGCTTGATGAAAACTTAGAAAGTTCTTCAAGCTTTGAAGTTGCTTTAAGAAAATCACTTAGAGAAACACTTGATATATCAAATGCATTATATAAATCATATTTTGATTTAGATGATGGAACTGATGATGACTTTATCTTTAGATCACTTGTTAAAGAAGACACTGAAACTGAAATTGACAAATTAAAAGAAAAAGTTAGAGTCGCAAGAATTATTCGTGAGACGAAAGAAGTCGATTATAATAATACCATTCGTATGGAAAAAAGATTAATGAAAGAAATCGATGAATTAGATAAACAACTTATTAAAGAAAATAAGCGTAAAGCCACTGATGATGCAAAAAGAATTGCGATTGAAGAAAAAATTAAACTAGAAAGAGAAAGTTTAAAAGAAAATCAAGCTGCTTTATCATCTTATTTAAAATATGTTTCTGAATCTAAGAAGTTATTAGCTGAAGAACATAAGGAAGTTACGCAAAAGATAAAAGATACAAGAAAACAAATCAAAGATGAAGAAAATAGAATTATTCAAGAAGAAAAGAAGAAAGCTAAACTTATTTACCAAACAGAATTAAAGAAAATTAGAAATAAACAAAAAGCTGATCGAAAACGCGTTGAAGAAAAACTTAAGAAACAAAGACAGCAAGAAGAATTAAGATTAAAAACCCAAAGAGATCGTTTGTTAAAACAATCAGAAGAAAGACTTAGAAAACAAAAAGAAAAACTAACACAAGAGACCATGAAAAAATTAGAACAAGATATAAAGAAGAATGATATTTAGTTCATAGAAGGTGAGAACATGAGCACAAAGATAACTTCATATCGTAGAATTATAGTTGTCTCAAGCATGTACATCCTTTTAGCTTTATCATTACTTACAGTATCAGTTTATGCATGGTTTACATTAACAAATGAAAATAGTGCAGACTTAGTATCACAAATATCAGGCGTAGAAGCCGAATATGAGTTTTATATTTATCAAAATGAAATGCATGAAGGCAGTCAAAATTTAACTTTAATTGATAATGTGTGTTCAACAGGTGCAGATCTTTGTTATAAATATGTAGCAAATCCAACATACGCACATTTAATTGATGGAAAAGTTGCACCTGGAGAAAGATTCTCATTTGCGATTAAAATATTAAGTGTTGGTTCATCTGAAGGGAAATTACAACTTGAATTAGGCGGACTTGAATCAACAGGTTATGATCTAGTCGTAAACAAGATACAATCTGCTTTTGGATATGAAGTTACAAAGGTAAGTTATATCCATGAAAATATTGAATCTGATGATCAAAAAGATAATGGTAGTATCATTTATGCAGATCAAATGTTTGACAGTTATAATAGTAGTTTATATCCACTCATATCTAATGTATCAATGGGTGTAGAAAATCAATATAATTCAACAATTGTTGTATACTTCGATTTATATTTTGATCCAACTGTTTATGGTGAAGATGCATTTGGAGTGCCTTACACCAACAGCAATATCTTTATGAATCAAATATTTACAGTAAATCATATTTACATGACAATTTCAACTTAGGAGAGCCTATGAAAAAAATATTTACAGGTATTTTTTCAGGATTAGCAATTTTAATATTTATTGCCTCTATCTTACTTATGGTATCAGGGACAATAGCACTTAGAAGAAATGAACCTGTATTTATTTTCGGAAGAGCGTTAGCGGTCGTACCAACAGATTCGATGGTTGGTAACCAACCAGATTCTCTAGATATCAATGATATGGTTTTAGTTAAAAAAGCTACCATTGATGAAGTTGAAATGTTTGATGTTATTGTCTTTCAAGGTGTTAATGGTTCAGGGGCACCCATCTTAGTTATTCATAGAGTAATTGGAAAGACTGAAGAAGGACTTATAACACAAGGTGATAACAACGATGAAATTGATCAACCTGATTATCAAGACTATGTTACAGAAGAAAATTTCCAAGGTATATTTCAGTCAAAGATAACATTCTTAAAACCAGTAGCACAACTGATGAATTCTTCTAAATCACTGATTTTCGGTGGTTTAGCAATCGTTTTAACGATTATGTTAATATCAGAACTTATCCATTTAGTTAGAACTTATCAAAGTGAGAAAAATGAAGCGTTAGAAAAAGCGCATGAAGCGGAAATAGATGCTTTGAAAGAAGCACAAAGACAAGCATTACTAGAAGAAATATTAAAAGAAAAACAAGAAAAAGAAAAATAACTTATACTATTGGCAAAACTAGGGTGACCTAGTGACGCAAAGCTATAGGGCCTAGAAATAGGTAGCCAGTTGCTCTACATTTGATGTAGAACGACTGGCTTTTATGCTTTTAAAAAGGAGGGCAATGATGAAAAAGTTATATGTATCAATTATCTTAGTATTACTCATAGTATCACTAATTGCATCAACTACATATGCTTGGTTCACTTACGTTGAACGTAAAAGTCTTGCTACCTTTGAAGCTGGTGAACTATCTATTACGATGGAAGCTGATGATGAAGATCTAGCATTTAATATAATGATTGAAGATCTAGCATTTATAGACTTTCAAAATGAAGTTGTAGAAGATAAATATGAAACATTTAATCATATGGCTACATTTACTAAAATAGATATTATATCTAATATCGATTCACCATTATCTAGACAGCACATAACAATAGATGAAACTAATTTAATTCCAGGATTGATGTATGTCATTATATATGAAGGTATGAATCTAGATGAATCCGCTATATTAACTACTGATTATCACACTTATATTTCTCAAATTATAAATGGCTATACGACAAAAGAAGATCAAGTTTTAGCTATTAATGCTCATAACCAATTAGTTATAGAAGATATATTTGATGAGATTTTAAGACCAGAAGATCAAATAACTTTCCAAATTGTAATGTGGGGAGACTATGATGCATTAATAAATCCTGAAACATATTTAGAAACATCATTTATGCTTACTTTAAATGTTGAATCTATTAATGATAAAGGAGAAATCACACCATGATGAAGATAATGAAGCTAAGAATGATTTCTTCAGTTGTGATGTTTATCCTTATTTTCATCTTAACAATGATCACATTATTCGCATACTTTCAAATTCAAGAAGATCATGGTATTATCATCTCTTCTGGTGAGTTTGAAGCAGAACTATTGGTATCATTTAATGATGAAGTTGTTGATCTTGAAAGTGAATATTATGATCATGATAAACAAAAAGTCATCATAAATATGTATGATGTAAGTGCAGAAAACTATGTAGGCAATTTAAAAATTGATTTAAAAGTCAAACCTGTGGTTGCTGCTAGATTACGTATAAAAATTAAACAAGAAACAGAATTAATTAGATACTATATTGATCAAAGTCCAGAAAACCCGATTCCACCATTGAGAGAAGCAGTCTATCATCCAGATAAAGATTTTCCTTATTATCCATTTTCGCTTTTAAAGTTTGATTCTAGTTTTACAATTAGACAAAATGATGATGGATTTATGTATTATGATCAAATCGTTGGAAAAAATTCAGAAATTATTATTCCAATTATAAATACTGGAGATCCATATACAGTTCGTTCTAATAGTGTATTATATGAGGAATGTTATTTGTATTTAGATATGGAACTAGATATGGTTCAAGCAAATCGTTTTTCAGAAGTATGGGGTATATCAGAAACATTTTATACTGAGTGAGGTAGCACATGAAAGTTTCTATCATCAAAAAAATTACACTTTTTTTAATGATATTTTCAGCATTATTATATGTTGGAACTTTTTTGCGTTTCGATAAAGTCTTTGGTAATCCATATGATCAATACTACACTTGGAATGGTTTTGATCTAGCGTATGAACCTATGAATCCTACAGCCATAAATTTTGAAAGTGAATATGTGCCATTTTCAAATATTATGGATATTGCTGATGCTTCACAAATTGATGTAGATAAAAAATATGTTATTGAATCAGCATTTGAACTCTACCGCTTTTCTGTACTGGCAGGTGGTGCTGATGATGATATTTATTTATCACTTGATTATGTCTTAGGACAAGATATCGATTATTATCAAGCTTTACAAATGAGTATCGAAAACTTATTTATTCCTATTGGCTTTAATCAGCCTTTTACAGGGACTTTTGATGGTCAAGGATATGAGATTACCAATCTTATTTTTAGACCAACTAACACCGTTGAAGAATATGATACGTATATGCCTGGTTTAATCTATTTATCAATGTTTTCAAAGATAAGTACGACAGGTGAAGTTAAAAACTTTGGATTGATTAATCCTCTTATTATTCAAGCGTTAGAACAAGGTGTTATGACACATGTTTCTGTGATTGCTGGTGAAAATAGAGGACTTGTTGAAAATGTCTATTATATTGATTTAAGAGAAGATTCAGCGGGTATTAATGCTGAAGGTAACTTTTTTATCTCAGGATTAGTTTCAAGAAATATAGGCACACTTAAAAACAGTTATATCTCAACACCTTATGTGAAATCAATGGCAATTTCATCAAATTTATCGACCAATGTTTTGGTTTATGATAATCAAGGCGTTATAGACAACATATATTATGATGAAGATGTTTTATTAGATGAAGATGCACTTAAAACTATCGGTCTAGGACTTACTACTTTAGAGTTTCAAAATCCACTGATTTTTAATTCTAAATGGTATTTCCCAGCAAGTTATTTAAGTTTGGCTGAAACAGAAAGCTTAGAAACTCAATTTTTACTAGATCATACATATCCGATATTACAAGGTCTAGATATAGAAAATAATACATTGTTAATTAATGATGCAGTTGATTTAGTGTATATGAATACACTTTTTGGTGTTTCTGGACAGTTTAGAGCTCAAGATTATGTCATAACACATGATATCGATATGAATCAAGTTTCTAAGACTGCATATAAAGCATCAAGTACAGGTTTTAATGGATCATTAAGTTCTAAAGAAATCACAAGTTCACAAACAACACTTTATGATAGAAATACTTCACAAGGTGGAGATATTACACACCATACTATTATAGATTTAAAAATTGAACAAGCGACATTTATTGGAAATTATGCAAGTTATGCAATCTTTAGTTCGTTATTTGGATCTGTTTATGATTTAAATATTTATAACCTTCAAATTCAAACAAATGATATTGATTTAACATTTGAGAGAACTAAAGTTTTAGTAGGTTCTATTGCGGGACAAACAAATCATGCAACAATTGATAATGTCCATGTAGATATTGATGCACATGTAAATGAATCTAGCGAAAATTTAGGACAAATACTCTTAGGTGGTATCGCTGGTGAAGGTAGTGCACAAATGTTAAACGTTACCACTAACGGTCAGTTATCATCTGGGCACCAAGTGTTTAATGATAAGTCAAATCATAGTGCAATTGCTGGAATAATAGCAAAATCCTCTGATTTAGTACTTGAACAAATTGTATCAAATATAGAAGTTTTTGGATTGAGCTATCAAAGTACATTCCAAGGCACAACTTATGCAGCAGGCATAGTAGGTTATGGGGCTGCCAACTATATGCATAAAGTTGTTAATTTAGGAAATATTACTGCCTTTGATGGTGGCAACGTTAATCAGCTTTATGTAGCAGGTATGTTTGCATATATGACAGATATTTATGAAGATGTAACCTATGTCTATAATCAGGGTAATATTGATTTATTAATGGATCAAAACGCTGAAGTTTATGTAAATGGAGTTGGATATTTTTCTGATTTAGAAGATAATCTTGAATTTAATAGTATTACAAATAATGGGTATTTAAATATAGATTCAATGAGTTCTTTAAATCAAACTATTCTTGAAAATATCAATATATATGCATCAGGAGTATTGACCATAGATGATTCAAATACAAATGCTTATGGTATTTATTTAACAAAGAATCAAGATATTGATTTATCTATAATTGATACGTATAGTGGAATTTTAACTAATTTAGGAACAAAAACCATCGATATAACAAAAGCATATTCAGAAAGCAATTTAATATTAACATCACAACAATTGTTGACAAATGTAGAAGTTAAGATTAGCGGATTGATTCTAGGAGAAAACATCAATATGATACATCTTAGAAATGAAGGCAACATAGCAGTAAATATGAATCATCAAAGTGTTACTTTTGCTAATGGTCGATTGTTTGTTTTTGGAATGTTTGAAAAAGTTAGCTTAGATCATCAAGCAAAAGAGATAATTCAGTTAGGAAATATAGATGTAATTCATAATCAAAGCGGAAGTGTTTCATATAATGTTTATATTTCAGGTATATCTGGATATAACGAAGACATAAATATTTATAATCAATTAGACTATCAACATGATTCAATTAATATAACCGATGAATCAAGTTCTTTTGATACTGTCTTAAATAAAGGAAATATCACATTTACTGGTGCTGTTAATGGTCATGTTAGAATCGCTGGTATTGTCATGTTTAATAGATCCTTATTAACAAATGCAATTAATTTAGGAGATTTATACGCAAGAAATGATGTTGTAACTGCAAACGATGAAGTGGAAGTTGCCGGAATTGCTTATTTAATGAGTGGTGCGTTTGCTCAACTAAAAGATACTGCTAATAATGGTGAAATTAAAGCTATTTCAAATACTAATAATGGTTATGCACATGCATCTGGTATTGCTCTTAGAAATGATCGATTAGAAAATGGTAATAACATTACACCAAATGCGACAACAAATTATAATGCTAAAGTATTATTTAGTATAAATTATGGTGATATATATGCATACAATGGTCTAAATGAATCTAATTATGATATAGAAGATGAAACTAGATCAAAAGCAGCAGGGATTATTGCTATCGGTGTTATGTCAGGCATCAATAATGCTAATTACGGGAATGTTTATTCTAGGTATCTTGCAGCTGGTATTATTGGGTTGGTTGATTATGCTGGATTTGGAGCAATTCCAACATCTCCAAAAAGAGTTTTCATATCAAACTCAATTAATTATGGTTTAGTTCGAAATATATCATCATATGATGCTAATAATGATAGCTTTCAGATAAGTTCAAGCCTATCAGCTTCACTTCCTTATCAACTAGGAGCTATTGTAGCAAAATTCCATACGGGAACAGATGAATGGAATTTTATTGGTAGCAATGCTGCTCATCCGATTAATGCAATTTATTTTGGATATTTACTTAATTTTGATGAATCATTAAATATGTTTGGTAAAGCACCAGCGCCACAAGCGACCAATTTTAATTCAAGTGAAGAATTATTTAACTTGTTTAGTGAAGAAATGTCTGACATGATGAATAATATGGCAACGATTAATCCTAATGATCAGTCAACAGCGCCATTTAGACAGTTTAATATTACTGTATATTTCTTTGGTTGGGGTATACCTAGAGCATTTAGTAGACAAATTACGAGCTACACACTTTCTGATTTAGAAGATGGTATATTTTATGAAGGATTTGGATTTAGGTATTCAAGACCTGTTTTTGGAAGCACTGATCAATATATCAGAGATTATGTTCAATATATTCCAAATGAAAAAGTTAATGATCATTTATTAAATAAAATAAATCAAAATGTTTCGGGTTCATATCCTGGCATTTATGCTTTATCAAGCAGTAAAGGTATTGGTAATGGTATATTTATACCTGATAATTTCGAAACTGAAGGCTTAAATAAATTTGATATTGATCATCCTCTAGGTGATAATAGCTGGATTGATGATGATAGCATTGGAGATTCTGTTTCTTATCAGTTATATACAGAAATGAGACAAATTGAAAATGCTTTTGCAACAACAATTTATGACCTCGAAATACAGCAAGTATATAGTAACGGTATAACAGTTGCTGATGGTTTAACATTAAAAAATCCAATCATTGATAATGAAAAGGGATTGTTAACTTATTACATACCAAGTAATGCAAAACCTATCAAAGATTTAGAACCTAGTTTCATAACCGCAAAAAGATTTATAGAAGTTACACAGGATGGTGGTATGGTTCAAGCAGATTTTGGGGCAAGATACGTACCCAATGAAGTAGGTAGTGGAGAACAAACGTATAAATGGGTTGGTACACATCGCTTAAATACACAAACGAATTTAATGGAAGAGATTGGCCCTTATGCTATGGTGTCAGATAGAGTTTACAACATAACATCAATAGGCTCATATGGAACTTCAACTCGATTGTTTTCTGCTCCAACACCTCCAAGATACCAATTTGATCAAGCACCAGATGCAGTTGGAGATAATGTGATTAATCAAATTGCGGACTTTGCAGGGTATTCAGGTACAATTATTGTGAGTATGACTGGGTATCAAGTTTCATATCAAGAAGTCAATAAAACTCAAAACCCAGGTGGTGGAGCTTATAAACTAGTACGATCAGTCACATTTCCTAATTATTCAACTAATGTATTGGTTTATGTAGGACCTTCAACTGAATTATATACATATGTAGAAACAGGACTTATAGAAGATGTAGTTGTTTATCCTGAAGCAGATGTTTATTTTCTTGCAAATACAGAAGAAGATACGTATGCAATTTCTGATGGGGCGACTTTAGAAGTATTATGGACTAAACCAGGCCAAACTACATTTGATCCTAAAGCAACTATTCCATTAAGCTATGGTATTTATACACAGTTTTTTGATGAATATGGTGCGCCAATTGATTCAGTAGAAGATCATTATGGTGAAGTAAGAGTTAAATCTCAAGCTTATAATCCTAATGATTCATCTACATATAAGGATTATCAAATTAGAGTTATAAGAACTGCTAATCAAGAGATTACTGATGTTTTAGGATTAACTGTTAATGGTATAGATGCACTGCCTAATACATTTGATGTTAGTTCATTAACTGCTCAAATCGATTTGGGATATCAAGTTTCAGGAAGTGAAGGTGTTTTAAGCGTAACTTATGAAACATATAATTTTGCAGATGAATATTATATAGAACCACTTATAGAAATATTTGATCATACAGGTGTGAAAGTTCATTCATCGTATTATGATCTTCAGCGGGGTTATGTTGAAGTTGATGGTGGATTTGAGAATGCAACCGGTGAGTGGGGCTATGGATCAGTATCAGTAGATTTAGTTCCAGGTAAATCATTTCCAAGTGGAGATTATAGCATGGTTACTACGTTAGTAACAGATATTTCATATACCATCTATTTCACTAAACTTGATAGTGGTAATTTAGCAGTAGAACAAATTACTTTTAATGATGTTACTATTGAACCTGAAACGAATATACTAGTATCTGAAATCCCATATGGTATTTATTATGTTGAAGAGCAACCAGAAACAAGTATCGTTGATTTTTCAAATCTTGATGCATTAGAAAATAAATATTACACTGAGATTATAGATTATATGCCAAACTATCTTCAATATTTAGAAATATCAAATTTTGCAACGATTATAGATGTAGATTTAACCATTTCTCTAGTTGAAGGTTATAGACATCAATATGAAATTGTCTATCAAATAGAGGCTGAAAATGGCTCATTGGGAACATTTACTCATAGACTTATTGAAGCGCCTTTAGATGCTTCAGTCTTAATTGCGTATAAAAATGGTGGAGAGTTAAACTTACCACTTCAAACAATTGATATATTCTATGAAGAAGGACCTACCTTACGTATGGAATATGATTTTGAAGATGTATATTTTGCAAGTGAAGATATTTTATCTGTAACTAGTAGTTTTATACCTTTAAATGGCACAGATGTTGCCTTAGAAAATGCTGATTACTTTATAACAACAATGAATAATATTGGCTATGAGGTTGATTTAAACAGGGAAATTCCTAAAGGTGATTATGAGTTTATGCTAAATTATCATCAACAAGTAAATATGTGGGGGTATAATTTTGTATGGAATTTTGATTTTGATACAGTATATGCCACAAAACTAAAAAATGATAATGCGCATTTACAAAATATATTATTCGCAACCAACTCCGTATTTGATGAAGTCATTGATGCATTTTCAACGATCATTGAAGTTGATCCAATTACTGTTTCTGATTATGAATCATATTATGTTTTTCCAATTGAAAATAGAACACAAAGAATCATTAATGTACTACCAACAACAGGTATTGATTATGGATCATATGAACGAAATCAAGCATACTGGATCTTAGGTCAAGTTCAAAGAACAAATCTAGCAAGTTATACACCAACGTTTTATGTACCAGATGGCGCAAGCATTTATAAAGTAGTTGATGATACAAATCTTCATTATAGTTATCAATCAGCTGAACTTACAGCAGATTATTCAGATTTTGGTGATGGTGTAAACTTTACGTTTGTTAAATATCGTGTTTATGCTGAAGATTTTGATGAAAATAACGATCATTATGTTGATTATTATGTAACAGTTCAAGATACGACAAATAATGTTAAAATTGATATTACAGTTGTCAATGATACAACAGATTTTATAGAAGAAGTGTTTGTAACTGTTAATGTATGTCGTATTGAAGAAGGCGAAGTTTGTAACATAGATAACTATTTAACATCTATGAATTTGTTCTCATACTTTAATCAAGAAGCACTAGAATATATAAACTTACCGTTTGCGACTTCAACTGATGGTGTCTATAAGATTACAGCAGATCTTCCTGAAGGATATGACTTTTATATTGAAGCATCTCAAGAATTAATTTCAGGCGATTATTTAAACATTCCATCATCAAGAATTCCACAGCGTTATTTCATTACCATACATATTGTTGATGGTGAGGTTTTAGATAGACTTTGGGGTTATGATGAATCCTATGATTATATACCAGCTGCACTACCTCTTGATGAACTAAAAACGTATGTAGCATATGAAAGATTTGTTTATGATGATATCACTTATATGGTTCAACCAGGCTATAATTATACTTATAGTTTTGGTATGGAACCTGGTTCATCACCACTTTTAGGATTATTAAATGTTAGTAAGATATATGATCCTAATTCAACATACATCAGTGGTAATACTGTTTATTATCTAGATACTTATTATAAAGCTTTAGATGTATCTGCATCAGGTGTAACGCCTGATTTAACATCTGTATCAAATGGTTTATGGTTTGAACTTTCACCAAATTGGTTAAGCTATAATCATTATGAAACTGGTGATGTGATTTATTATAGTGGCAATTATTATATCGCTCTTATGGATCATCAAGGCTATACACCAGATGTTAGTCCAAGTGTTTGGGACTTATATATTGAATAATAAAAAGGAGAAACTCTCAATTGACGAGTTTCTCCTTATTTTTTAAGGTAGTAAGATGATACCAATAACTAAAGTTAGAATTCCTAAGACAACTAATAATATATTATATCCTTTTCTTGTCATCATCTTAATCAGTGCTTTTGATTTTGCGTTGTTGTAAAAAAATGGAAATTGAAATGTAAATCCGATGAGCAACAATGCACCATATATAATTAATATAATAGCTAATATTTCCATGGTAACCTCCTATGAAATTTGTGTTTTTCTTTGATAAAGTTTAAATAATAAATAACCAACAACCAAATGAACAAAGATACCTAAGATAAAATATATGAAAGAGTATTTTAGAAAGTAATCTTGTTCGATCAGTTGCATCGAGATAATTCTTGAAGTCCAAAATCCAGGAATAATACCTAAAAAGAGTTCAGTCCATTGAGTTAAGAATAACGCAGCAATGGGAATAAGTAGAATAATACCTGATAATTTCATAATGACAAACCCTTCAACTTTATTACTTGCTAGTGAGTTGATTAGAAGGGCAAATAATGGTCCTTGAAGAGGTGCTAAGATAATGATATATGTGATATCTAAGAATGTTGATGATGCAAGAAAGCCACTTAATAATAATAAGATGAATGTCGCAACTATACCTAATAAATAACTAATCACTAGTTTTAATAAGACATAATATTTAACTGAGATTGGTGTGATTCTAAGGCTTAATAAGACTTTATCATCTTGATCATCTAGTAGTGTAAAGCCAGTGATTGCGCCAAACATAAAACCGTTAAGTAATATAAATACTAAGACAACAATATCTGATGCAAGTCCTGGTGAATTTTCTTCTAAATAAGGGACTAAGAAATATGCAATAACTGCCATGATGATCGGATAAATCGCTAAAAAAGTATACATTTTATCTCTAAATATGTTTTTAAGTTCGTGTTTTAATAATTTTTTTAACATATCTTAAACCCCGCTTTGCTTGATTGCATAATCTTTAAATTTTGGTAAGATGTAAAATTTATATAATGCTAGACCGCCAAATAAAATCACACCTAGGCTAATATAGAATTTAAGTTCAATTTCAGCTCCAAATCCAACTTCAATGAGTTTAATTGCAGCTTGTGTTGGTAGTATAAGTAAGACATGTTCCCAAACTTCACCTTTAAATAAGATGTTAAATAAATTTAGTGTTGGGGGAATTAAAAAGACAAATGAATACATCATGACGCCAACTAACATAGATGTGAAGTCTTTTGTATGATAACTAAACATAAAGCCTAGTAAAGAATGAAATGAGACTGATAAAACTAAAGCTAGGATGACTAAAATCCAGTTGACTTCAACATTTTTTAAAAAGAAGAAGACAATGATGATCAACATTGATGAAAATAGCATATGAATTGTGTTTGCAATCACTTTAGATAAAATCATTTCTTTATTAGAAACAGGAGTGACTAGCATGGTAGAAATAGTTGATTCAGTTTTTTCGAAAAACATCATCGCTCCAATATATAAGATTGACATCATGGTTGCATCAACAACAATGATAAATGGCAACATCGATGATAATAAATCGATATCGTCAATAAAATAGAGTAGTAAAAACCAGATGAGTGCGACTACAAAGCTTATGGTGGTCACGTTATATTTATTTAATCTTTGTAGTTCACCTTTAATTAATATGCTTAATTTATTCATGATTAAGACCAACGCCTGTTACCATAATGAATATGTCTTCAAGTGTTGTTTCTCCTGAATGGATGGTTTCAATGTTTTTGGTTTGTAAAAGTTTAATGAAGTCTTCGTTTTTACCAATATCATCCATAGGAAATTCTTTTGTTATGGTTTGATTTTGTTCAGCATATTCAAGTTTTAATGTGCGTTTTCCATATTTGATTTTTAAATTTCTTGGCGAGTCGATTTCTTTGATTTGTCCATCAACAATAAATGCGACTCGATCGCATAATTGATCGATGTCACTCATGATATGACTGGTAATAAAAACTGTACCACCTTCATTTTTAAATACACGAATCATATCTTTTAATATCATTGCGTTTGTTGGATCTAGTCCATTGGTCGGTTCATCTAGAAATAGCATCTCTGGGCTATTTAAAAGAGCTCTAACGATGTTAAGTCTGATTTTCATACCTTTAGAATATTCTCCAACCATTTTGTCTTTGTCTTCCCAAAGACCTACTTTTTTCATTAATGATTCTACATCATTTTGTTTCTTGTAAAGCTTTAAGAAAAACTCGATATTTTCCATTGCAGTCATCTTTGAAAAATGGATTGGCATTTCAAAACTTACACCAATATTTTCATAAAACTCTTCACCAAGTTCAAGGATATTTTTGTTGTTATAGGTGATCATGCCATCATACTTATCAAGTAATTTGATGAGTATTTTTTGTGTTGTTGATTTTCCTGCACCTGATGGTCCAAGAAAACCAAATATCTCACCTTTTTTGATTTCAAAAGAGATGCCTTTAATTGTCTCTTCTTTGTTTTTTGGATACTTAAAATGTAGATTTTCTACTTTAAACATGTGTTTGGATTCCTTTCCCAATAATTTCAATAAGCTCTGTGGCTTTATCTTTAATAACATTTAAATCTGCTTCATCTTTTAATAATTCTTCTAGAGTAACTTTTTGCATAAATTCAATAATCATTTTTGATAAAAACTCAGGGTCAATTTCTTTTCTAATAATCTGTTTTTCTTGATCTTTTATGATGAAATTTTTATAGATTTCAATCGATTGTTTGACACCATCTTGATATGTAGGATCGTTTTGAAATGCTGGTGACTCAGAGATTTTTTTCGCAACTTGAACTAATTTTGGATACTTTTGATTAAACTCAAATCCTTTAACATATATGAGTCTCATCCGTTCTAAAAATGTCATATCTAATGGATCAGTAAAAAGTGGTCCCCAAAATGCAAATTTAATTTCTTTCATGTGCTGATAAAAAAATGCATATACATCATCTTTTCCATCGAAGTACTGATAAAAACTACCTCTAGCTATTTTAGCTTCTTTAATGATGTTTTGAATGTTTATGTGTTCATAGGTGTGAATACTTAATTCATTGATGATTGCATCAATGATTCGCTTTTTTTTATCTTTGGGCAAATTTTCAAATGTTTGTGTTGGCATATGTCCTCCTTTGTGACACCTTTGTCATATTACGTTTAAAAAAATATGAAAAACTTGAAATATGACAACCCTGTCACATTTATAATAACTTACTTTTAATTGAATGTCAATAGATTTTTCAAAAAAAGTGACACTCCTGTCATATACATTTAAATCATAAAAAAAGGAAGCTTATGCTTCCTCTATGTTTTCTTTTAAATTTACTTTGCATTTACCGTGATTAAGTTCATATCGTAACCATAAAAGACCAGCAACAATTAATAGTAGTGATATGAGTTTATAGGGTAGTCCTGCTAATGGTAGTGCAATCACTGAAAATGCAATACCGATACTTGCAAAAAATGCGATCACGCAAGTTGTACATCCGTATGTTAGAATACCGAATAAAACAGATAAGAAACCTAGTGCGGATCCCTTGCCTTCACTGCCTTTTAGTTCAACCATAGCTGTAGATAGATGCATGAGTAATGTTGATAAAAGACTCATTACAATATTTAAGATGATGTTAGTAACAACAAGTCCCAGACCAAATGTTTCACTCATCTCAGTATAACTCATATTGAGTGAATCAACGATTAAGTATATCGCCATAAAAGCTATAAAAAATAAGATGGCTTGGATGATGTATTTCTTTTCAGTTATTTTTTTAAGTGCCAAGATAAACATGAAATCTCTCCTATAATAAATAGTTTAATATTTTAAGTAATTTAATTATATCATAGGTATATAAATATCGATGAAAAGTTACTTATCTATGTATTTCTTAAATAAATTTCTTGACATATGATATATATCATATATAATGTATGTGTTATGGTTTATGATAGTTTAACTTTGTGTTTATAATTGCTAAACACACAGTCACATATACCCCTAAATATTTACATTTAGTAAACGTTTGAAAGGATGGAAAGTATGGCAGCATTAATTGAATTAAAAGATATTACAAAAGAGTTTAATGGTCAAGTCGTTTTAAGAGGCATTGACTTAACGATTGAGCAAAATGAGTTTGTAACCTTACTTGGTCCATCAGGCTGTGGTAAGACAACAACATTAAGAATTATCGGTGGGTTTGTTGAACCAAGTGCAGGTGAAGTTTTATTTGATGGTGAATCTATATTAGATACACCAGCACACAAAAGACCAACAAATACAGTGTTTCAACGTTATGCGTTATTCCCACATTTAAATGTGTTTGAAAATGTTGCTTTTGGATTAAGAGTTAAAAATGATTCTTTATCTACTTTAGAACAAATAAAACAAGTGCAAAAAAGACATCAAGCTAAAGTTAAAGGTATTACAGATAAAGCAGTAATTAAACAACATAAAAAGGCTTTAGATGAAGAAATTAGTGCACTTAGAGATCCAAATCATAAATTAAAGTTAGAAATTAAAGCTTTAAAAAATGAATTAAAAACTAGTGATCAAAAAGAGACACTTTTAAAAGAGATCGAAAATCTTAAAGAAAAGTTTATTACAAGAAAGTCTATCGAAGATGATATTCAACAAAAAGTTAATAAGTATTTAAAACTAGTTGGACTTGAAGGCTATGAAGAAAGAGAAGTTCATAGATTATCTGGTGGACAACAACAAAGAGTTGCTATTGCTAGAGCACTTATCAATGAGCCTAAGGTTCTACTTTTAGATGAGCCACTCGCTGCACTTGATTTAAAGCTTAGACAAGAGATGCAATATGAACTTAAAGAGATTCAAAGAAGTTCAGGGATTACGTTTATCTTTGTTACCCATGATCAAGAAGAAGCTTTAACTATGAGTGATAAGATTGTTGTGATGAATCAAGGTGAAATCTATCAAATTGGTACACCTGAAGATATCTATAATGAGCCAGCAAATACGTTTGTTGCTAAATTTATTGGTGAATCTAATATCATTGAAGGCATCATGAAAGATGATTATTTAATCTCTTTTGATGGACAAGATTATGAGTGTGTTGATAAAGGATTTTCTAGAAATGAAAAAGTTGATATCGTTATTAGACCAGAAGATATTGATATAGTTGAAGAAAAAGATGGATTTTTAACAGGTATTGTTGATAGTGTTGCGTTTAAAGGTGTACATTATGAAATTGATGTAAAAACACCAATTAGAACATATACCATTCATACCACTGATTATCATAGGATGGATAGCAAAGTCGGATTAAAATTCGGACCTGAAGATATCCATGTCATGGAGAAATGGATATGAACCGCATCGCTTATCAAGTAGAAGAAAAAGCTGAAAAGAATCAAAGAAAATCTATTAGACAAGTAGAAAAATATTTAAGTATTCCTTATTATATTGTGATGATTGTCCTAGTTGTTATACCGATTTTTTTAATGGTTATTTCATCATTTCAACACGACAGACAAACATCGGTGTTTCCTATAGGATTTACACTGACTCACTATATGGATTTCTTTAAAGCGGCTTCATTTGTTAGAGCCATGACGGCTAGTTTATGGATTGCATTTGCAACAACGATTGTTTCACTACTTATAGGCTATCCACTTGCATATTTGTTAACGAAACTAAAACTTAAAACGCAAATGACATTATTACTATTAATCAACGCACCGATGTGGATTAACATGCTACTTCGAGTTAGAGCATTAGAACAAATCATGCGTATGTTATTTCCATTTTTAATTGATTCTGCACCAGGCGTAGTTCTTGGTTTAGTATATGTCTATCTACCATTTATGGTCCTTCCAATTTATGCAGTGATTTCTAAGATTGATCCCAATTTAATTGAATCATCTGCTGATCTTGGAGCATCAAAAATGAAAACTATGATTAAAGTCATTATTCCTTTATCCTTATCTGGGGTTTTATCTGGTGTGCTTATGGTATTTTTACCAGCAGCAACCACTATTATTGTGCCGCAATATTTAGCACCTAGTCAAAATATTTATATGATTGGTACACTAATTGAAAAATCAATTATTTATAATGGTAGAATTTCTTATTCATCAGCGATTGCGATTGTCTTAGCGATTGTAATCTTAGGTATTGTCTTTTATATTAAGAAGTTAGATAAATATAAGGGGGTTAATTCGAATGAAAAAGAAGCGTATTAATCCTTATCAAATTATATTTTTAGTTTTAGTAATGATTTTCATTTATGCACCAATTATCTCAATTGCAGTTTTCTCGTTTAATGAAGCAAACTCATTAACAGTGTGGCAAGGATTTACATTTAAGAGATATGCAGAATTATTTAGTGATAGAGAATTATTTAATTACACCAATCCAAGGGAATCCATTATCTTTATGACATTATGGATTGCTGTGGTTTCAACTTTTGTATCAACGATTTTAGGAACGCTTGCAGCAATTGCACTCACACAAACTAAAAAAGTAATTAGAGATGTAACTATGAGTGTTAATAACATTCCTATTGTTTCACCAGAAATTATTACTGCAGTATCTTTACTTGTTTTATTTGGAGCACTTCAAATTGCACCAAGTTATAACACGATGTTATTAGCGCATATTGCGTTTTCTACACCTTATGTGTTAATTACTGTCTATCCTAAAGTAAAGAGCTTAGATCCAAATATTGCAGATGCAGCATATGATTTAGGAGCATCACCACTTAAAGCATTGTTTAAAGTAATCTTACCGCAAATTAAAGTTGCGATTATTGCCGGTGCAGCTATTGCATTTACAATGAGTTTTGATGACTTTATCATTTCATATTTTGTTGCTGGTTCTAGTGGTGATAAAAATATCTCAATTTATTTATATACAAACAGACTTAGCCCAAAACCAATTATTAATGCATTATCAACAATCATTTTATTAATTATTGGAGGCAAGATTACATATGATTATTTTAAAACAGGAAAGAAAGTAGAGGAATTAGAATGAAAAAAATATTAAGTTTAGGTGTGTTGTTATTAACAATCATTGCTTTAGTAGGCTGTGAATCAGGACCTACTTTAAGATTATATAACTGGGGCGAGTACATTGATGATGAACTCATCTATGAATTTGAAGAAGAAAGTGGCATTAAAGTTAAACAAATAGCGTTTGATTCAAATGAAGTTGCTATTACACAAATTAAATCAGGGAATCATTATGATTTAGTGATTCCTAGTGATTATGCTATTGAGCAACTTGCAGCAGAAGATTTAATTGAAAAAATTGATTGGACAAAAATTGATGCATTTGATAAAGATGTAGATTTAGCTGATGGATTAGCAACCATTTTAACAACTTTATCAAGTGGTGATGATGGATTTGATTTATTAGAATACTCAATTCCATATTTCTGGGGTAATGTTGGTATTTTATATAATACAACGACTGTAGATGAAAATGATTTAACTGGCTGGGACGTCTTAACTCAAACTGAAGATTATGAAATTGCATTTTATAATAGTTCAAGAGATTCATTTATGTTAGCATTAAAACAAACGGGTGCAACTTCAATTAGTCATCCAACAGAACAAGAATTAGATGCGGCTAAAACATGGTTAAATGATGCTTTAACATCTGAAACATATGTCATTACAGATGAAATCTTTGATGCGATGTTAGATCCTGCAAGATATGATTTAGCAGTTAGCTATTCAGGGGATGCAAATTATTTAATGATGGAAAATGAAAATCTAGATTTCTTTGTTCCTGAACAAGGCACAAACATTTGGGTTGATGGCTTTGTAACACCTAAAGGTGCAAATATGGAGTATGCTTATGAGTTCATGAACTTTATGTTAACTTATGATGCAGCTTTAAGAAATACAGAATGGGTAGGATACTCTACACCTAGAAAAGATGTCTTTGAAGATGTTTTAGCAGAAGATGGTAGTTATGCTGATTATGCTTCAAGCTATGATGTAAGAATTAGTGCAAATGATGAAGTCTATCGCTATAATGAAGATTTAAAACTTGAAATGGATACTTCATGGCAAGAAATCTTAGCTGATAAAGGTTATGAAGAAGGTGAAGGATTAGGTGCTGGAGCGATTGCAGCGATTGCGGTCATCGGAGTTTTAGTGATTTCTACAACTGTTGTTTCAATTCTTAAGAAGCGTAAATAAGCAATTAAAAATATAAAAGAAGAAATAGGTAAGAATGATTATATGTTTTTACCTTTTTTTCTTGTCAAAATGTTGTTAGATATTTTTAATATCTAGTCTTTTATGCTAAAATATTAACGAGGTAATAAACATGAATTTAGATAAAGATGCATTAAGAGCCATAAGAGTTGAAGTGATGCAAGTCTTATATCAATACGATTTATATCGTAGTGAGAAGATTGCGTTTATACCAAGGTTTGAACTTGAAGAAAGTGAACCTATTTTTCAAGATATCATTGATCATTTAGATGAGATAGATCACATTATTGAATCTAATTTATACAATTATAGTTTATATCGACTAAGTTTTTTAGATAGATCAATTATTAGATTAGCTACTTATGAACTAAAATATACAGATTTAGCTAAACAAGTAGTGATTAATGAAGCGATTGAGTTAACTAAAATTTATACGAATTTAGATGATGAAAAACAACATAAGTTTAACAACAAAGTAATTGATCAAATTGCTAAAGCCATTGAGGGATGATGAATTTGGAAATTAATCCAATGTATTTAACGGTAAGTGCTTTAACAAAATATATTAAAGTTAAATTAGAAAATGATAAGCACTTAACAAGAATATTGATTAAAGGTGAATTATCTAATTTTAAACGCCACAGTAGAGGGCATTTTTACTTTACGTTAAAAGATGAACAAGCAGCCATTAGTTGCATTATGTTTTCTAGAGATACAATGGATGTTGCATTTGAGCCTAAAGAAGGCGATCATGTTTTAATTGAAGGTAAAATAAGTTTATATGAACCAAGTGGTACATATAGCATACAAGTAAGATCTTTAAAATTAGATGGTATTGGTGAACTTTATTTAAAATATGAAAAGCTTAAAAAAGAGTTAGAAGTAAAAGGCTATTTTGATGAAAGTCATAAAAAACCAATTCCTAAATTCCCTAAAAAAATAGGGGTCGTTACATCTCCTACAGGAGCTGTGATTCAAGATATCACAAACACAGTATCTAGAAGATATATGTTATGTGAAATCCATCTATATCCTGCACTTGTACAAGGTCCAGGTTCTAGTGAGAGTATTAAAAATCAAATATTACTTGCAAATATGAAAAATGAAGTAGATGTTTTAATTGTTGGTCGTGGAGGTGGATCGATTGAAGATCTATGGGGATTTAATGAAATAGCGACGATAGAAGCTATTTATCAATCGAAGATACCTATTATTACTGCAATCGGACATGAAACAGATTATACCATTTCAGATTTTGTGGGTGATTTAAGAGCTCCAACACCTACTGCAGCAGCTGAACTTGCTACACCAAACAAAAATGATTTGATAGAAAAAATTAAAGATTTTGAAACTCAAATTCAAAAACTAACAACGTCTTATATTGAGTTTTATCAAACTAAACTCATGCATCTAGATAGTTCATTAGAAAAACTATCACCATCATCAAAATTAGAGCAATTAAAAATAGATATTTCTAGATTAGAAGACAGATTTCATTATTATATGAAAAATATCTTAAGCGATAAATTAACAACACTTGAAAGATTAAAAGAGAAAATGAAACATCCTCAAGAAAAAATTGATTACTATAAAGAGAAAAAAGCAATGCTTGATGAGCAGTTATCAAAACAAATTGCGTATATCCTTAAAGATAAAGTAAATCAATTTGAAGTTCTAAAAAATTCACTTAAAGCATTATCTCCACTGGCATTAATGGATAAGGGATATGCAATTATTAAAAAGGATCAACAAGTTTTAACTAAACTCTCGGATGTTCAAATAAAAGACGAAATAGAAATAGAATTAAAAGACGGATATGTATATACAGAAGTTATGAGAAAGAAGGAAAAATAATGGCTGAAAAATCATTTGAAACATTATTAAAGGAATTAGAACAAGTCGTTAAAGATTTAGAAAACAAAGATATACCACTAGATGAGGCAGTAAAAAAATATCAATTAGGACTAGAACTATCTAAGGCTTGTTATAACATGTTAGAAAGTGCTGAAAAGCTAGTCGTAAAGGAAATTAAATCTTAATATGAATCTTTATGATATTAAAGATCCTAAGTTCTTAAAAGATTTATCAATTAAAGAACTTGAAGCCTTAGCATTAGATATTAGACAATTTTTAATGGATTCCATTGAAAAAACAGGTGGTCATCTTTCTTCCAATTTAGGTACAATAGAATTAATCATTGCTCTACACTATGTATTTGATAGTCCGAAGGACGCAATGCTTTTTGACGTTGGTCATCAAGCATATACACATAAAATTTTAACTGGTCGAGCTAAAGATTTTGATACACTTAGACAAACTAATGGTTTATCTGGATATATTAACTATAAAGAATCAGAACATGATTTATGGGAAAGTGGTCATGCAGGTACTGCATTATCAGCTTTATATGGTCTTTTATATGCGAAAATGGTTAAAGAAGAAGATGGCGAAGGGATTGCGGTTGTTGGTGATGCATCAATTATCAATGGCATGAGCTTTGAAGCACTTAATCTTTTAGGAAGTGATTCAAAAAAACGCGGTATTATTATTTTAAATGATAATCAAATGAGTATATCAAAAAGTGTAGGGTCACTATCTAAAGCATTAACTAGATTTAGAAGTAATAAATTTGTGATTAAAGCTAAAAGGATATCTCACCGAATTCTACCTGAAATTTTAATTAGAGTTTTAAGTAGACTTAAAAGAAGTGTTCGATCACTTTTACAAAGAAAAAACATTTTTGAAGATTTAGGATATATGTATATAGGACCTATTGATGGTCATGATTTAAAAGGGTTAATTTATAATTTAAAAAGGATTCAAAAAGTAAAAAATAGTGTTGTACTTCATATCATCACTGATAAGGGTAAAGGACATAAAGATGCTGAAAATGATATGATTGGTACATATCATGGCATCTCTAAAAAAGATAAATCAAAAAGTATTGGTATATCATGGAGTGAATGTATCGCTATAGGTATGGAAAAACTACAAGATTATAAGAAAACATTTGTGATTATGCCAGCGATGACAGTGGGCACAAAAATGGCTAATTTTGAAAAGAAATTTCCAGATCGTTATATCGATATTGGGATTGCAGAAGAACATGGAGCAACCATGGCTGCGATGATGGCACATCAAGGTGTCGATGTATTCTTCCCACTATATGCAACATTTAGCCAACGTGCATTTGATCAAATATTAAATGATATATCAAGATCAAATCATCATGTTGTCTTTGGTATTGATCGTGCAGGTATTGTTGGTGAAGATGGTTCAACGCATCAAGGATTATATGATCTTTCGATGTTTAATTTAATGCCAAATATGGTTATTGCAATGCCATATGATGCCAAAGAAGCATTTAATCTTTTATATTATGCATTTATGAGTCAAAAAAATCCGATGGTCATTAGATATCCAAGAGGACTCGTTCAATTTGATACATCAAAAGATGTTACTTTTGATGAAATTAAACCAACATGGACGCATTTTAAAAAAGGTGATGGAACTCTATATTTAATAAGTTATGGTCCAAGTCTTGATTTACTTGAAAAAGCTGCTAAGTCTTTAGAAATCAACGCAGATATCATCAATGCAAGATTTATCAAACCACTTGATCAAGATATGTTAAAAACAATATTTAGTAAAGAAGCTAGAATCTTAGTTTATGAAGAAGCATCTAATGTTGGCGGATTATACCCACAAATATTAAAATATATGGCAAAATATAATCATCATCATAAGATATGTGATATGTCAATTACAGATCAAATTGTTGAACATGGACATTATAAAGATATGTTAAAAGCATATCATATGGATATTGATGCAATTATAAAGACAATAAAGGATTTGATCAAATGAGACTTGATCAATATTTACTAGAAAAAAACTTAGTAAAAACGAGATCTCAGGCCACGGATTATATAAAACGTGGTCTTGTTTTAAATCATGATGATCTCATTTTAAAACCAGGATATCAAGTCAAAGATGATGATTTGATAAAATTAGTTGCTAAAAAGCATTTTGTCAGTCGTGCTGGAGAAAAATTATTTCACGCACTAGTTGAATTTGATATAGACCTTCATGATAAAGTAGTCATAGATGTTGGTTCATCAACTGGTGGATTTACAGATTGTGCACTAGGTCAAGGAGCAAAAGAAGTTTATGCTTATGATGTAGGTAGCCAGCAAATGGATATAGAACTTAGAAAAGATAAACGTATCCACTTATTTGAACAAACTAATTTTTTAGATGTTGATGTTCCAAATGCCGATATGTGTCTTATAGATGTTTCATTTACATCTGTAATGCCTATTATTAAGCATTTAAAAGGCTTTAACAAGGAAATGCTCATCTTAATCAAACCTCAGTTTGAAGCAGGACATAATAAATTTAAAGGTGTTTTAAAAGATAAAAAAATGCATGAGCATATCTTAAAAAATATTTTAGGTGAAGTTATTAGTCTTGGGTTTCATATAGTTGGCATCAAAAAATCATTTATTAAAGGTAAAAAAGGTAATCAAGAATACGTCTTATATATAAATCCTAATCATCAGAGTCATATAGATTTAATAAAAGCGATTGGAGATGTTTTATGCTAAAGTCCTTAAAAGTAAATCACTTTGCGTTAATTGAAGATTTAGAAATTAATTTTGAATCAGGTTTAACTGCTTTAACAGGTGAAACTGGTGCTGGTAAAACGATTATTTTAGAATCTCTTCACCTACTTTTTGGTAAAAGAAGTGATCAACAAATGATCCGTTACGGAGAACAAAAGGCTGTTGTGGTCGGTTTTTTTGAACTTAGAAAAGATCAACAAGATCTACTTAATTTACCTAAAGATATCGTAGTAAGACGAGAAATTGATGCGAGTGGAAGACATATCATGAAAATTAATGATGAGATCGTAACTTTAAATCGTTTAAAAGAAATTATGACCGTGTTAGGAAATATTCATCAACAAAATGATTCAATGACTTTAATGGATAAAAGTTATTATCTAAATTTTGTTGATCAAGTTGATGAAAAAAAGATAAGTGCCTTAATGCATACCTATTTACTTAAAAGAAGTTATTTCTTGGATAAGAAAAAAGCATTCGAACAATTAAAAAATAAAAAGGCTGATTCTGTTGAAAAACAATCTTTTTTAGAATATCAAATCAAAGAGTTAGAAGCTCTAAATCTTATGCCTGACGAAAAAACACAACTTGAAGAAGAATTAAACAAATTAAAAAACTATGACAAAATCATGAATCAACTTCAATCTACATATCAATATTTAGATGGAGATATGAATCAAATTGATCATATTTATGATGCAGCCATGGCTTTAGACAAAATATCACATTTAGATGATTCATATAAACAAATGCAAGAAAGATTATCATCAAGTTACTATGAAATTGATGATGTAAAATCACAAATTTTTCATCAAATAGAAAGTCTTGATTTTGATCAAGATCGCTTCAACTTAATGCAAGAAAGACATTTTGATTTAATTAAAATCGAACAAAAATATCAAAAAGAGATCAATGATCTTATTGATTATTACCATGAGATAAAAAAAGAGTTACTAATGATCACTGACTATGATCAATATTTAAAAGAAGCAAGATCAGAAGTGGATGAAGCTTTTAATGAAGCTTATCAAAGTGGTTTAAAATTAACAGAACTAAGAAAAAAACTTGCTAAAAAATTAGCAAGTGATGTGATTACTGAACTTAAGGATCTAGACTTAGATAAAGCTATGTTTGAGATTGAATTTGAAGAAGTTGTAAAAGAGGAAAAGAGTTTACTTGAAACAGGACTTGATCAAGTAGAGTTTATGATATCACTTAATGAAGGTGAACCTATCAAACCGCTTGCAAAAGTTGCAAGTGGAGGAGAAAGAGCTAGATTTATGTTTGCTTTAAAAAGCATTTATGCAAAATCAAATCAGCTATCTATGCTAGTATTAGATGAGATTGATATCGGTATTAGTGGAAAGACTGCAGCGAAAGTCGCAACCAAAATGTCAGAATTATCTAAAATGATGCAACTCATCGTCATTACCCATCTACCTCAAGTAGCTGCTAAAGCAGACCATCATTATGGCATTATAAAAATAAAAGAGCATAACCGTATGGTTACGCACATTAATAAGTTAACAATGGATCAAAGAATTGAAATGATTGGTATGATGCTTTCTGATGAGAAACTTAGTCATTTTGCTATTGAGCAAGCAAAAATGCTTTTAAACAAATAGCTATATAAAGAAAAAAGGTGAGTCATCACCTATTTCTTATGCTTTAAGCGTTACCACTTGTGATTGCTACAATGAAGCCAATAATGATTGCGCCAACCATACCTAACAACAATAACCATACAACAACTTTACCCCACCAAGCTTCTGTTGGATTGTGATAATGATTTTTCGTTGGTTTTGTTGATTCTTTAGTTACTTTAATTTCGTTTTTTGCCATAATTTCACCTCGTTCATTTCATCATTGTTATTATACTATAAAATCCGTTTGAAAGGAAGCCATTTAATGAAAAACTCAGTTAAAATCATATTTCATATTGATTTAAATGCGTTTTTTTGTAGTTGTGCAATCATTAAAGAGCCTTATTTAAAAGATAAGGTCTTTGCAGTTGGTGGAAGTTCAACGATGAGACGAGGTGTTATTTCAACATCCAATTATCACGCAAGAAAATTAGGCATTCATTCAGCGATGAACATTAATGATGCTTTGCGTATTTACCCCAAATTAGTGATTGTACCAACCGATTTTAGGTTATATAGAAAGTATTCAAATTTATTTTTCGATTATTTGAAAAAGTATTCTGATTTGGTGTTACCTGGATCTATTGATGAAGCTTATATAGACATGACAGAAGCATCGAAAACTAAACATCCTCTAGAGATTGCTAAAGAGATTCAAGATGGATTATATGCATCTTACGGATTACCATCATCAATTGGGATAGCTCCAACTTTATTTTTAGCTAAGATGGCATCGGATTTAAAAAAGCCGATGGGTATTACAGTGATTCGAAAAAAAGATATTGTTCAAAAACTTTTACCACTGCCTATCAAAGATATGTTTGGTATTGGGAAAAAAACATATCCAAAACTTATGGAGTTAGGTATCTTAACAATTGGTGATTTTATAAAAGAAGAACATAAAGATAAGATATTATCGTTAATGTCTGAATCAGCTTATTTAGGCTATATTGACCACATTTTAGGAAAAAGTAGCGATGTTATTGATCCAGATAAATATGGGATTCCAAAATCGATTAGTAATGAAACAACATTAAATTATCCGATGGATGAGTTTGATGCTATATTTGATATTATTAAAGAACAGCTTGATCAAAGCTATAAGCGCTTATTGAATGAAGAAATGGTTTGTAAAACTGTTGGGATAAGATTAAAAGATACTGATTTTAATACGATTAATAGATCTTATACCTTTAATGATTATACAGATGATTTCGATAAAATATATGATCAAATACTAGATTTATTTGAAAAGCATTATGATCAAAAACCTGTAAGGTTAGCAGGTGTTGCATTATCGCAATTGTTATTGAAAAAAGATTTAAAAATTGATATTACATTATTTAATTATCAAGAGTTTACCAAAAGAGAAGCGAGTATGTATAAAAAAGAGAATATCAAATGATATTCCCTATAATATATCTTCTATTTCTATCTTAGATCGATGATCCCATGTATTGGGGTCATCTTTTTTAAATTGATTTAAAAATAGAATAACTTCCTCAGTTACTTTTGTAGGTGTTGAAGCTCCGGATGTAACACTTACTGAATTTATGTCTTTTAACCAGTTAATATCGATATCTTCAACGCCACCAATCAAGTGACTAGGAATCGATTTAGATTTTCTAGAAACTTCTGCAAGTTTATTTGAATTACTACTTTTTTGATCACCAACAACCAACATTAAATCCACTACATCTTGGTCCATAACAGCTTGTTGTCTAACTGTTGTTGCATTACATATTTCATTATCAAAAATATAGTTTGGATATTTTGTTTCTATGATGCTTAAAACAGACTTAATATCATATAAACTTAATGTTGTTTGATTTGTAACAAACACTTTATCGCCATTTAAATCATTTGGAAGTAAAAGCGCATCTTTATCTGTTTCTACAAACATAATAGAAGGATCTATATCTAAAATCGCTTCAGGTTCTGGATGGTTCCTGTGGCCTATATAGATGATATGATATCCTTCATCTAATTTAGCTTTAACTGCGTTATGTACTTTTAAAACATCTCTACATGTCGCATTTAAATAGGTAAGACCTTTTTCTTTAGCCCTAGCAATCACTTTATCACTTATACCGTGCGCAGTAAAAATGACGGTACCGCCTTTAACTTCTTCAAGCATTTCTAGGCGAGTTTTACCTTTTTGATCAAGGCTTATCACACCATGTTCAGCAAACGCTTTTGTAATCTTTTGATTATGGACAATTTGTCCTAATACATATATTGGCCTTGGATAAGAAGGCGTTTTGATCACCTTTTTGACCATTGCCATGGCATTTAATACACCGTGACAATACCCTCTAGGTGTTAAATCTATTACTTTCATTTTCATCACCACTTTTATTATAACTTAAATATGTTTTAAATGAAGGGCTTTTACTTTATTATGTTATAATAGTTGTGGTGATTTATATGTATATAAAAGAAAAATTAAGACAATTAGGGTTTGACAAAACGACACCGATCCAAGATGGTGTTTTTTCTGTTTTTAACAATAAACGTCACATTGTAGGTCTAGCACCTACTGGTACTGGTAAGACACATGCTTATTTGCTACCGATATTAGAAAAAATTGATTTAAATTTAAAACAAGTTCAAGCAATTATTATTGTTCCAACGAATGAACTTGTGATTCAAGTTCATCAAATGTTAGTTAAAACTGATGATCGCTTTATTGTTAAAGCTTATGATGCATCTCATGATAAATCAAGAGATGTTTTATGGCTTAAAAAACAACAACCTCAGATTGTTATTACAACACCATCAAGATTAAAATACGTTGTTGTAGATCAACAAGCATTAGTCATTAAATATACTAAATATTTAGTTTTAGATGAAGCTGATATGATGTTTGATGAAGAATTTATGGGTTGGATTGATGAGTTTATTCCAATTTTAAAAGACGCTAAATATTTATTATTTTCAGCAACCATCACAAAACAAATGGAGCCTTTTATTAAAGCTTATTTTGGTCAATATGAACTAATTGATACGTCTAAAGATCACAAGCTTGATATCGAGTATCAACTCATTAATATTAAATATCAAGATCGCTTAGAGAGTTTAAAAAAAGTGATATCACATATTAATCCATTTGTATGCTTTATCTTTGTAAGTAAAAAAGAAAATCAAGATATTGTTTATGGAGCGTTATCAGAAATGGGTTTAAATGTTATCAATTTTAAATCGAGTTTAGGTATTAAGAGAAGAAAACAAATTATTGATGAGATTAAAGAAACGAAATATCAATATGTTGTAACATCTGATTTAGCAGCTAGAGGATTAGATTTTAATGTTTCACATGTTATTCATTTTGACCTACCACATCATTTGGAATTTTTTATGCATAGAAGTGGTAGAACAGGACGAATGAATGCCTCTGGGCACGTGATTGCGTTTTTAAGCGTTGATGATCACAGAAAAGTTGAAAAAATTAAAAAGTTAGTACCTTTTAAAGAGTATCAATTAACACCAGATGGTATGGTAGAAAAGGTTGTTAAAAAAAGAGTCTTATCTGATGCAGAAGTTCAAGCCATCAAATCTATTAAAAAACCTAAAAAAGTAAAACCAAATTATAAAAAGAAAAATAAAGCAAATGTAACAAAAGCTAAGAAACAAGCTAGGAGGAAAGAACTATATGATAAAAATAGGTAGTCATGTTTCCATGTCTGGAGATGAGATGTATTTAGGTTCAATCAAAGAAGCTTTAAGCTATGAAGCAAACGCAATGATGATCTATACAGGTGCGCCACAAAACACCATTAGAAAAAAGATGGATCAACTTAAAGTTGAAGAAGCATTAACTTATATGAATGATCATGGGTTTGATGTGAAAAACGTTGTGGTTCATGCACCATATATTATGAATCTTGCTAATCCAAGTGAAGAAAAACGCGCGTTTGGTATTAGATTTCTAACTGAAGAAATTAAAAGAAGTGCACATATGCATGCGACTCAAATTGTTCTACATCCAGGAAGTGCTGTAGGAAAAGATAGAGAAGAAGCGATCAAGTGGATTGCAGAAGGTTTAAATCAAGTCATTGAAAACACGAAAGATTTAAATGTTAAAATTGCACTTGAAACAATGGCTGGTAAAGGAAACGAAGTCGGAAAAACATTTGAGGAACTCAAACAAATTATTGATTTAGTAGATCATAAAGAGCGTATGAGTGTATGTTTTGATACATGTCATACACATGATGCTGGATATGACATCAAAGGTGATTTTGATGGTGTTATCAAGCATTTTGATGAAGTGATTGGTAAATCATATATCTCAGTATTTCATATCAATGATAGTAAAAATGAAAGTGGTGCAGCAAAAGACCGTCATGAAAATATCGGATTTGGGTATATCGGATTTGAAGCTTTATTAAACGTTGTTTATCACAAAGATTTCTTAGATATTCCTAAAATCTTAGAAACACCATATGTTGATAAAAAAGCACCATATTTAGAAGAAATAGATATGATTAGAAAGAAAACTTTTGATCCAGAATTAGTTACTAAACTAGAACAAAAATAAATATAAAAAAAGACATTTCATTAAATGATTTGTCTTTTTTTTATGATATAAATCATATTAAATATTAATATAAATGCCTGCATGATAAATAGAATTAGCAAGATTCTCCAACTAGAGGTTAAATCAAATACTTGTGAAGTTGAATCTAGATTATAAAATAAAATGAAGATTGGAACATAAAGTAACATCGAAAACACAACGATTAATGCACTGATTATTTGAAATAGCGTTTCTAGCCCCATTTGTGTGAGTTCATATATATATTTTAAGATATAAAAGTGATATATAAGCATCAAGATATATCCAAAAATCATTAAATTAAATATTGAATAATCAGATAAGTTAAGTCTAGTATTTACCTTTGTTTCAGGAAACAAGACGATATAACCAATGAACACAAATGTTAAGCCTAAAATCAAATATGCATGATGAATTAAATCTCTTTGTAACTTCATTATGAGTTCACATCAATGATATGTTGATAAAGTGCTTCATATTGACTTGCCATACGACTTACAGAATATTTTATGTGCATTGCTTGATTGATCATCGAATCAAAATCTTCTTGTTTGTTGTTATATAAATCAAGTGCTTGATCAATAGCTTCAACAAATTCATCTTTATTGTAATTTTTAAAAGTAAAGCCAACACCAATACCACTAAATTTGTTATAAGGTGTTACAGTATCTTTAAGTCCACCTGTTTCTCTAACGATTGGAAGTGCACCATATTTCATCGCAATCATGTGATTAAGTCCACATGGTTCAAATAAACTTGGTAACATAAATAAGTCACTTGATGCATAGACTTTTTGTTCTAAATCAACATTAAAGCCTTCTTTATAGTAAACGTATTCTGGATAACGTTGTTGAAGCTTCATGAAATAGGATTCATATAAAGCATCACCAGAGCCGATAGCTATAAAATAAAACGCACCAATTTTTAGGTAATCATCTAAGACTTCCATCATAATATCAATCCCTTTTTGTCTAGCAAAACGGTGGATAAATGATACAACTGGAATGTTTAAATCAGATTTTAAACCAAGATCAGATAGTAAAGCTTTTCGATTGATTTTTTTACCAATAGAAAATGTTTTCTCATCATATCCTTGATAAATATTTGTATTATTTTTAGGATTATACAATTCATCATCAAAGCCATTTAAAATACCATGCAAATCATTTTTTCTAGATTTAAGAGGACCTTCTAAAGAGAAACCATAAAATCTTGTTAAAATCTCTTCTTTATAGTTTTCTGATACGGTGTTAACTGCGTTAGCACGCATAATACCACATTTTAAGAAGTTTACTTGATTCATATGAATGTATGTGAAATTTTTATGATTAAACAATTTTTCAACTTCCATAGGATAAGATCCTTGTTTTTCTAGATTGTGAATAGATAGCAATGTTTTAATATCTTTAAATTCAGTAGATTGTGGTCTATAAAATACATCTAAGAAAAATGGAACTAAACTTGTTTGCCAATCGTTTGAATGAATGATGTTAGGATAATTTTTTGTGAGTTTAACGTATTCTAAGATTGCAAAATTAAAAAAGGTAAATCTAAGGGGATCATCATCATATCCATAATACTTAGATTTATTAAAAAATGATTTGTGATCTACAAAAATATATGTTAATTGATCATATGTTGTTTCATAAAAGATAGCTTTTTCGTGATACTTATCCATAATTATTTCAGCATCACCAAGTTTTTTAAACTCTGCTTTTTTAGTAGCAATTTTTTGATATAAAGGGGTTATGATTGTTATATCATGACCTTTTTTTGATAAAGCTTTGGGTAAAGCGTAACTTACATCCGCTAAGCCGCCTGATTTGCTAAAAGGATGTGCTTCACCACTACAAAATAGTATTTTCATTTATAATCACCTACAACAATTATACTTGAGATGATAAGATTTCACAAGATAAGAATACTTTCTTAAAAAAGTTAGCAAACTAATGAAGATTTATCTACATAAAGCATCACTTAAATGTTATAATAACCATGTAAGAAATTTGATAAAGGGGATATTTATGAAACGAGTAGTTGTAGTAGGAACACAATGGGGTGATGAAGGTAAAGGAAAAATTACTGATTACCTTGCTCAAAAAGCAGATGTTGTTTGTCGTTATCAAGGGGGTAACAATGCAGGACATACTGTTGTTTTTGATGGTAGGAAGTATAGTCTTCATTTACTACCTTCAGGTATTTTAAATCCGAATATTGAAAATGTGATGGCTAATGGTATGGTCATTAATCCAAAAGCTTTTAGTGAAGAGATAAAAAAGGTTGATAAATTTAATCTACATATTTCTGACCGTGCCCATGTGGTTCTTCCATATCATATTGAACTAGATAAAGCATATGAAGCAAATAAAAAAGATGTTAAAATTGGAACTACTCATAAAGGGATTGGTCCAGCATATACAGATAAAAGTGCTAGAATAGGCATGAGAGTTTCTAGTTTTATTCATGAAAAGAAGCTATATCAAGAATTAAAACAGTTGATTGATTTAAAAAATAAAGAATTAATATCACTTTCTAGAGAAACACTTGATTTTAATCAGATCTATGAAGAATATCAAACGTATGCAAATTTAATGAGACCATATGTTAAAGATACGTCTTATCTATTAAATGAGTATATTGAACAAGATAAAAAAATCTTATTTGAAGGTGCACAAGGTGTGATGTTATGTCTTGATCATGGGACATATCCATATGTCACATCATCATCACCAACAGCCTCATCAGTTCCGGTAAATGTTGGGATTGCTCCATGGCTTGTTGAAGGTGCTATTGGTGTAACAAAAGCTTATTCAACTCGTGTTGGTGAAGGATTTATGCCAACAGAGATGCATGATAAACTAGGTGATGAGATAAGAATAAGAGGTAATGAGTTTGGCACAACAACAGGTAGACCAAGACGTATTGGATGGCTTGATACTGTCGTTTTAAGACATACAAAAAGAGTTAGTGGTCTAACTTATTTAGCAGTCACTTTACTAGATGTCTTATCAGGTGTTGATGAGTTAAAAATAGCAGTTAGTTATGATTTTAATGGTAATACCATTGACTATGTACCTGCTGATATTGATGATTTTATGGCATGCAAACCAAACTACATAACTTTAAAGGGTTGGAAAAAAGATATCACTTCAGTTAAATCGTATGATGAACTACCTGTTGAAGCTAAAAAATATTTAGAAACATTAAGTGAACTTGTCAAAGTAGAGATTGCGATGTTTTCTGTAGGTCCTGATCGTAATCAAACAATATTAGTTAAAGAAATATTTTAGGAGGTCTAACATGATCGAAAGATATCAAAGAGATCCATT
>Ga0265293_10002605_pt1 | contig 35595 bp, 29 predicted proteins | sample Munlanlewell138R_FD_192505 | JGI IMG/M metagenome (GOLD analysis project Ga0265293, IMG submission 192505) | Leachate microbial communities from a municipal landfill in Southern Ontario, Canada - Leachate well 138R | ecosystem: Engineered > Solid waste > Landfill > Unclassified | place: Canada... | reverse complement strand
CTCTCCCTGGAATTCAGCTTCCCCGGAGCCCCGCCGCGGGCACTCAGCGCCGAATTCCTGCGGGTCCATTCGCCGAGCGCCGAAGTCAAGGGTCACGGCCCGGGGCAGGAAGTGCTGCAATGGGGCAAGGCCCGCGTCGCCATCACCGCCATCGAGCGCTCCGGCAACTACGCCATCCGCCTCACCTTCGACGATGGCCACGACACCGGCATCTACAGTTGGGAATACCTCCACCGACTGTGCCACGACCACGACACACTGTGGGCAACTTATCTCGATCAACTCGAGGGGGCCGGCAAGACACGCGACCCGGACACCCAGGTGGTCCGTTTCCTGGAGCCTTGACGGACACCGCGGGCAAGCTGCATGATCCCAGTCATAACAACCTCTTGAGACCAGGACATGACCCAGCTCCCCAAGACAGCCATTCTCGCCCTGGCGAGCCTGCTGCTCGCCGGCTGCTCCGGCCTGCCCTCCCCCTACCGCGAAGGCTGCAAGAATGGCGTGAACAGCGCCTGGCGCGAACTCGATATCGCCAAGGCCGAAGGCTTCGCCGGCACCGTCAGCTACACCAAGGCGTTCAGCCTGATCACCACAGCCCGCACCATGCAGACCGTCGAAAACTTCGATGGCTGTATCAAGAACGCCCAGAAAGCGCGGTTCTACATTCAGGAATCCCGCGCCGGGCGGTAGTCCCTTTCCGCCCCTCTGCCGAGCTGGCTGGCCACCTGCCCAGGGGACATTGAAACCAGCCGCATCACACCGGCCAGCACCCAGGATATATCGACGTTCACCGGTCGCGCAAAAGCAGCCATGCGCCGCTGCCGGGCAGCCATCCCCGGTGCGCCTCTTCCGTCGGCACACCCCTGAATCGCTATCCCATAGGGTGTGCTGAGGAACGAAGCGCACCGCAGAACCCCCAGCCATGAAAACATTCCTTTATTCAGCTCCTATCCAAACGTCAACAGATGCCATACCTGGCTGATTTTGTTGAGCCAACGCAACAATACCCGCGACAATTCGACAGCGGCACTACATTTAAGAATCATTATCGTTTTATAATGGCAACCTCTTTCACTGCAAGGAGCTGCCATGCGCACCCTCGTCATGTCCGGTCTCGCCGCGACGTTGTTAGCCCTGGGCACGTTTGTTCCAGCCACCATGGCCGACCCGGCCCCCGTTACCGCTGCCGCGGTGATCGGCACCTATGCCGATATCGCCCTCGCCGGTTATGAGGATTCCCTCGGCGGCGCCCGCCAACTGCACCAGGCGGTGCAGGTCCTGACCGACAACCCGTCCGACACCGCCCTGCAACAGGCCCGGGAGGCGTGGCTGGCGGCGCGCGTGCCCTACATGCAAACGGAGGCCTTCCGCTTCGGCAACCCGATCGTCGACGAGTGGGAGGGTCGGGTGAACGCCTGGCCGCTGGACGAGGGGCTCATCGATTACGTCGATGCCAGCTACGGCACCGAGTCCGACGCCAACGCCTGGTACGCCGCCAACATCATCGCCAATCCCGTCATGAAAATCGGCGGCCGCGAGATCGACGCCCGGGAAATCACCGCGGAGCTGCTGTCCGACACCTTCCAGGAAATCGGCGGCATCGAGGCCAATGTCGCCACCGGCTACCACGCCATCGAGTTTCTGCTGTGGGGCCAGGACCTGAATGGCACCGGACCCGGCGCCGGCAACCGCCCCGCCACCGATTACGACATCGCCAACTGCACCGGCGGCAATTGCCAGCGGCGCATCGACTATCTGCTGGCGGCGAGCCAGCTGCTGGTCGACGATCTCGAAGAGATGGTCGCCAATTGGCGCACCGGGGGCGCGGCGCGGCGCGATCTCGACGCCGATCCACAGGCGGGCATCGGCGCCATGCTTACCGGTCTCGGCAGCCTGTCCTACGGTGAGCTGGCGGGTGAGCGCACCAAGCTCGGCCTGATCCTCCACGATCCGGAAGAGGAGCACGACTGCTTCTCCGACAATACCCACAATTCCCACTACTACAACCAGATCGGCATGCGCAACGTCTATCTCGGCCGCTACACCCGCAGCGATGGCAGCGTCGTCGAGGGCCCGTCGCTGTCGCAACTGGTGCAGGCCGGGGCACTCGACCTCGACACCGAGATGCGCGGCAAGCTGGATGGCACCGTCGCCGCCATGACGGCGATGAAAGAGCGCGCGGAAACCGTCGAAGCCTACGACCAGATGATCGGCGAAGGGAATACCGAGGGCAATGCCGTTATCCAGGGCGTGATCGACGCCCTGGTGGAGCAGACCCGCTCCATCGAGCGGGTCGTCACCAACCTGGGCCTCGGCGCCATCGAGATCGAGGGCTCCGACAGCCTCGACGACCCGGATGCCGTGTTCCAGTAACGGTCCTGTGATCCGCCGGCTGACGGGCGGGGGCGGTTACCGTAGACTACCGCGCCCGTGCCCCCAGCCAGCAACCCGAGGTAGCTTTGCTCATACGCCCCCTAATGTTGTGTCTCGCCGTGCTGAGCTGCCACCCGGCACTGGCGCAGCGGCCGGATCTCAGCCCCGCCGATCGCGACCGCGTCACCCGGATCACCGCACCGGCCGCGGACTTTACCGCCGCCGAGCGCTTCGAAGCGCTGCCCGGCGGTGCTACCACGGTGCGCGACAAGGCCCTGAACCGCGACATCTACTCCCACCCCTCCGCCAACATCCCCTTCGACGGCCGCGAAACGTTCTTTATCGGCAACGGCCTGTTCCGCAAGGACTGGGTCTCCTCGCCGGCATCGACACTGGCCTCCGATGGCCTCGGCCCGCTGTTCAACGCCCGCTCCTGCCAGGGCTGCCATATCAAGGACGGCCGCGGAGTGGTGCCGGAGCCCGGCGAGGAGGCCGTGTCGATGTTCCTGCGCCTGTCGGTGCCGCCGGTCAGCAACGCCGAGCGCCGGCAACTGGCCGAGCGGCGGCTGGCGGTACTGCCGGAGCCGACCTACGGCGGGCAATTGCAGAACTTTGCCGTGCCGGGCCTGCTCGCCGAAGGCCGGATGCGCATCGACTGGAGCGAGGTGCCCGTTGCTCTCAACGGCGGTGAAACCGTGGTGCTGCGCAAACCCGAATACCGTATCGTCGATCTCGGCTACGGCCCGATGCGCGACGACGTGATGATCTCGCCGCGGCTGTCGCCACCGATGCTGGGTCTCGGCCTGCTCGAAGCCATCCATCCCGACGACATCCTCGCCGGCGCCAACCGGGTCGACCACCCTGACGGCGTGGTCGGCAAGCCGAACTATGTCCGCGACCACAGCGGCGAACTGGTGCTCGGCCGCTTCGGCTGGAAGGCCGGCCAGCCGACGGTCGAACACCAGGCCGCCCACGCCTTTTCCGGCGACATGGGTCTTTCCACACCGCTTCTGCCGAACCATTACGGGGACTGCACCGAACACCAGCCGGATTGCTTCGCTCAGGCCCACGGCGCCCAACCGCAATTCGGCGCCGAGGAAGTGCCCGCCGACCTGATGGCTTTTGTCACCTTTTATTCCAGCAACCTGGCGGTGCCGCCGCGCCGCGACGTCGACGATCCGCAGGTGCTGGCCGGCAAAAAACTTTTCTACGGCAGCGGCTGCGCCAGTTGCCACACCCCGAAGTTCGTCACCCGCCGCGATGCGGCCCAGCCGGAGCTGCGCTTCCAGCTGATCTGGCCCTACAGCGACCTGCTGCTCCACGATATGGGTGAAGGACTTGCCGATAACCGCCCGGAGGGTGACGCCAGTGGCCGCGAATGGCGCACGCCGCCACTGTGGGGGATCGGCCTCGCCACCACCGTCAACGAACGCGCCAGCTTCCTGCACGACGGCCGCGCCCGCACGCTGCTGGAAGCCATTCTCTGGCACGGCGGCGAAGCCCAGGCCGCCCGCGATCGGGTGGTGGACATGACGGCGGAGCAGCGCGCCGAACTGCTGCGCTTCCTCGAGAGCCTCTGAGATCATGACGACCATGAGCACCATCAAAACCACAGCATCAAGCCCGCCCCGCAGGCGCCATCACTCCCGCCACCACAGAAAAGGCGCCCTGAACGTTCTGCTGCGACTCGTCGCGCCGTTGACACTGTGCCTGGCGCAGCCGCTGCTCGCCGCCGAACTGCCCACAGACCTTGGCCAGCGCCTGCTCACCGGCTATATCCAGCCCGCGGTGGCCGAATTGCACCGCACCGGCGAGAAACTGTCGGCCGCGCTGCCGGCCTATTGCCAGGCCCCTGGCGACAGCGCCCACCGCGAGGCGGTGGATGCCCGTTTCAGAGACCTGGTGGCTGCCTGGGGCCGGGTGGAGCTGCTGCGCTTCGGTCCACTCCTGGAGCGGAACCGACTGGAGCGCCTATTCTTTTTCCCCGACACCCGCGGGGTCACCCAGCGCCAGCTGTCCGCCCTGCTGGCCGTCGCCGACCCGGCCGCCCTCGATGCCGGGCAGCTCGCCAAGCGCAGTGTCGCGGTGCAGGGCATCCCCGCTCTCGACTACCTCCTTTACAACAGTGGCGCCAGCGAACAGATCGCCAGCGATGAGGCCAGCGGCCGCTACCGCTGCCAGTTGGCCGCCGCCAGCGCCCGCAATCTGGTCGCCGTCAGCGCCGAGCTGCAACAGGCCTGGGCCGGCGATACAGCGTTTGCCCGGCAGTTTGTCGCGCCCGGCCCGCAACAGCCGGTTTACCGCTCGGTGGGCGAAGTCGGCACCGAGGCTCTGAAAATGCTCTCCACAGGCCTGCAACTGACCCGCGATATCAAGCTGCTGCCGGCCGTCGGTGCCACCATCGACAGCGCCCGCGGGCAACGCGCCCCGCTGTGGCGCAGCCAGCTTACCGTCGAGCTGCTGCAAGCCAACGTCCGCGGCCTGCTCGATATCTACCAGGCAACGGGATTCGACGCGCAACTGCCCGCCGAGGAGCGCTGGATCGGTGAGAACCTGGTGGCCGAAGGTGAGCGCCTGCTGGCCTTGCTGGAGGAGCCGCTGCCGCCCTTCGAACGCGCCGTCAGCGAAGCGGAAAGCCGCGAGCAGCTGCTCTACGCGATAATGCTGCTCAAGAACCTTCAGGCCATCGTGGTCGAGTATCTGCCCCCGGCGTTTGGCGTCAATATCGGCTTCAATTCCCTGGATGGTGACTGACCGTGCCGACAGAACCTTTCGTCCCGCCACGCCGCCCGGTGCAGTATGAATCCTGACCGCCGCCAGCTGCTGCGCCTGCTGGCCGCGGGCCAGCTGCTGGCGGCGGCCGGCCCGCTGCTCGGCGCCCCGCCGGCAGCGCTCCCCGCTGCCGGCGGCCTGTACCTGGCCTCCCGCAAACGCGGCGCCCGTTACGAAGCGGCCTGTATCGACGCCGGTGGCGCGGATCACCGGGTGTTCCCGCTGCCCGGGCGGGGCCACAGTTTCGCCATCGATCCCGCACGCCGGCGAGCGGTGGTGTTCGGCCGCCAGCCCGGCTTCTTTGCCTATGGCTTCGGGCTCGACGACGATGCCCCGCCCCGGTCCCTGGCCCTGCCCGAGGGCCGCCACTTCTTTGGCCACGGCAGCTTGTCCGCGGATGGCCAGCTGCTGTTCACCACCGAGAACGACTACGAGACCGGGCGCGGCGTCGTAGGCGTCTACGACGCCGACAAGCTGCACCGCCTCGGCGAGTTCGACAGCACCGGCATCGGCCCCCATGAATTGCTGCTGATGCCGGACGGGCACACGCTGTGCGTGGCCAACGGCGGCATTCTCACCCATCCCGACTACGGCAAGACGGTGCTCAATCGCGACACCATGGCGCCCTCGCTGGCTTATATCGACAGCCGCAACGGCCGCCTGCTGGAGAGCGTGGCGCTGGCGCCGGCGCTTCATCAATTGTCGATCCGCCACCTGGCGCTGGACCGCAACGGCGCGGTCTGGTTCGGCTGCCAGCACAGCGGCCCCGCCGCCGACAGGCCGGCCCTGGTCGGCCGCCATCGCCGCGGCGAACAGCCCGAGCTGCTCGCCATGCCCGACCCCATTCGCCACCGGATGCGCAACTACGTAGGCTCGGTGGCGGCGAGCGGCGCCGGCGACATCATCGCCACCACCAGCCCGCTGGGTGGACTGGTGGTGTACTGGGACGCCGACAGCGGCCGCTGTCTCGGCAGCCAGGCGATAGCCGACGGCTGCGGCGCCGCGCCGCTGGCCGGCAACGACTTCCTGCTCAGCGACGGCTTTGGCGGCCTCGCCCGCGGCGGCCCCGGCGCTGCGATGGCGACCATTCTGCCACCCGGCCCGGCCCTCGCCTGGGACAACCACCTGCGGCGCATCTGACTCCGGAGCCCGCCATGCCCTATTACAGGAATCCGTTACAATGAGCCTTTCCCGCCACCAGAACACAGCGACCATGCCCGGTGCCATTCCCGCCGCGACACCTGCCGCCGTACAGCTCGACGCGCTGAGCCAGCACTATGGCGAGCGCGCGGCGGTGGACGGCGTGTCGTGGCGGGCCGACGCCGGCACCACGCTGTGCCTGCTCGGCCACTCCGGCTGCGGCAAAACCACCCTGCTGCGGCTGATCGCCGGACTCGAGCGGCCCAGCGCCGGCCGCGTGCTGCTCGACGGCGAGGAAGTGAGCGGTCCCACCACCTTTGTGCCCCCCGAGCATCGGCGCATCGGGCTGGTTTTCCAGGATTACGCCCTGTTCCCCCATCTCAGCGTACTGGCCAACGTGATGTTCGGCCTGCGCGACAGCGGCAACCGCGCCAGCCAGCGGGCAGCCGCCATGGCGGCGCTGGAGCGGGTGCGCATGACCCACCACGCCGACAATTTTCCCCACACCCTGTCCGGCGGCGAACAACAACGCGTGGCGCTGGCCCGCGCCCTGGCGCCGGAACCGCGGCTGCTGCTGATGGACGAGCCCTTTTCCAACCTCGACCGCCGGCTGCGCGACCGGGTTCGCGACGAAACCATGGCGCTGCTGCGGGATAGCGGCACCACCGCCGTGGTGGTCACCCACGACCCGGAAGAGGCGATGCGCATCGCCGACCGCATCGTGCTGATGCGCGACGGGCGCATCGTCCAGAGCGGCGCTCCGGATCAGGTCTACAACCAGCCACAATCGCTGTTCGCCGCACGGTTTTTCTGCGATCTCAACGAAATCGAAAGCCGCTGCGGCGACGGCCAGCTCGATACCCCGCTCGGCTGTTTCGCCGCGCCGGGCTTCACCCCCGGTACGGCGCTGCGCCTGTGCCTGCGCCCCCACGACGTGCGCCTCGTCCAACAGCCCAGCGGCATACAGGCCGAGGTGCTCGAAAACCTGTTTCTCGGCGACAGCCACCAGTTGCGGCTGAGGGTGCCCGGCCTCGAGCGACCATTGCTGGTGCGCTGCGGCGCCACCGTCGTCGCTCCGGGCGAACCGGTCGAGCTCGCCATCGATTCCAGCCGCGCGATGCTGTTCGCCGCGGACACACCCTGAGCCGGATCATGACATCTCCCATCCCCGCTTTGCACTCATTCCCCTACCGATCTGAGGTTCCCATGAATCCTGTACGCAACAATAGACGCCTGCCCCGCTTGTTCCGTGTCGCCGCGCTGGCCGGCGCGACCTTGCTGGCGGCCGGCGGCGCCAGCGCCGCCGACGAGGTCAATCTCTACACCACCCGGGAACCGGGCCTGATCCTGCCGTTGCTGGAGGCCTTTACCCAATCCAGCGGGATCAAGGTCAACACGGTGTTCGTCAAGGACGGCCTCGCCGAGCGCGTTGCGGCCGAGGGCAGGCGCTCCCCGGCCGACCTGTTGATGACGGTGGATTTCGGCAACCTGCTGGATATCGTCGACAAGGGCCTCGCCCAGCCGGTCGATTCTCCGGTACTCGAAGAGGCCATACCCCCCCAGTTGCGGGACGCCGGGGGCCAGTGGTTCTCGCTGTCACTGCGCGCCCGGCTCCTGTATGCCGCCACCGACCGCGACGACCTGGCCGGCTTTCGCTACGAGGATCTCGCCGATCCCAAGTGGAAAGGCATGGTCTGCACTCGCTCCGGCCTGCACCCCTATAACACCGCGCTGATCGCCGCCCATATCGCCCACCACGGCGAGGCGGCCACCGAAACATGGCTCAGGGGCGTCAAGGCCAACCTGGCCCGCAAGCCCGGCGGCGGCGACCGCGAGGTGGCCCGCGATATCCTCGGCCAACTGTGCGATATCGGTATCGCCAACTCCTACTATGTCGGCCGCATGCGCAGTGGCGAGGGCGGCCCCGAGCAAAAACGCTGGGGCGACGCCATCCAGGTGATTCTGCCCACTTTTGAGAACGGCGGCACCCATGTGAACATTTCCGGCGCGGCCCTGGCCAAGAATGCCCCCAATCGCGACCACGCCGTCAAGCTGCTCGAATACCTGGTATCGGATGAAGCCCAGGTCATCTACGCCGGCATCGACTACGAATACCCGGTCAAGGCCGGTATCGAGCCCGACCCCATCATTGCCAGTTTCGGCCCCCTCGAAGCAGACAACGTGCCGTTGACGGAAATCGCCAAACACCGCAAAGCCGCCAGCCTGCTGGCCGAGCGTATCGGTTTCGATAACTGAGCATGGTTGACAGGCAACGCGCCGCCCGCCTGCCGGGCGGCAATCCACCGCGCCACCGCGGCTGGCTGACCGCCGCCGCGGTGATCGCCCTGCTGGTGCTGGCGCCGGTCATTTCGCTGGTGGTGGAAGCTTTCAGCAGCGACAGCAGCCTGTGGCCGCACCTGCTCGCCCACGTGTTGCCGCCGACCCTGATCGACACCGCCCTGCTGCTCGGCGGTGTCGGTGTGCTGGTGGTCGCCATCGGTACCGGCAGCGCCTGGCTGGTCACGGCCTATGACTTTCGCGGCCGCGCTCTGCTCGACTGGGCCTTGTTGCTGCCCCTGGCGATGCCCACCTATATCGTGGCCTACGCCTATATGGACCTGCTGCACCCGATAGGCCCGGTGCAGACGGCGCTGCGCGGCCTGCTGGGCCTGAGCAGCCCCCGAGACCTGTCGTTGCCGGACGTGCGCTCGATCGGCGGCTGCATCCTGCTGTTCGGCTTCGTGCTCTACCCCTATGTCTATCTGACGACCCGGGCGCTGTTCCTGATGCAATCGGCGACGCTGATCGAGGCCGGGCGCTCTCTGGGGCTGGGGCCGCACAGCGTTTTCCTGCGCGTGGCGCTACCCCTGGCGCGGCCGGCGGTGGCGGTCGGTACCAGTCTGGCGCTTATGGAAGCCATCAACGATATCGGCGCCTCGGAGTTCCTCGGCGTGCGCACCCTGACCATCTCGATCTACTCCACCTGGGTCAATCGCTCCGACCTCGCCGGCGCCGCCCAGATCGCCCTGGCCATGCTCGCGGTGGTCGCGGCGCTGCTGCTTATCGAGCGCGCCGGCCGCCGCCGCCAGGGTTACGCCGCCTCCGCCCAGCGCTCAAGGCGGATGACGCCCCAGCGCCTGCGCGGCGCGCCGGCGCTGCTCGCCCTGGTCCTGGGCTGCCTGCCCGTGCTGCTGGGTTTTATCCTGCCGCTGCTTTACCTCGTAGTCGAAAGCATCGCGCGCATCCGCTTTGCCGGCTTTCCCCCGGCGCTGTTGTCCGTCGCCCGCGACACGGTGATCCTGGCCACCGTGGCCACCCTGGTCACCCTGGTCCTCGGCACGGTGATCGCCTACACCGCGCGCATCACCCCCGGGCCCGCGGCCCGCGGCCTGGAACGGATCGCCAGCTTCGGCTACGCCATCCCCGGCACGGTGTTGGCCATCGGCCTGCTGGTGCCGCTGGGATTTATCGATGGTGTGCTCGGCGAGTTTATCGAGCACGTCAGCGGCGCCGCCGTGGGACTGCTCATTCTCGGTTCCGGCGCCGCCCTGATCTACGCCTATAGCGCCCGCTTTCTGGCGGTCTCGGCAGGCGGCATCGAATCCGGCCTGGCGCGGATCGCCCCGTCCCTCGACCACGCCGCGCGCACCCTGGGCGAGAACCACGGCGGCGTGCTGCGCCGCATCCACCTGCCGCTGATCCGGCCGGCACTGGCCGCCGCCGCCCTGTTGGTGTTCGTCGATTGCATGAAGGAGTTGCCGGCGACCCTGTTGCTGCGCCCGCTCAATGTCGAAACCCTGGCGACCCGCCTCTACGCCGAGGCCGCCCGAGGCACCTACGAGGAAGGCGCCATCGCCGCGCTGATCATTGTCGTCGTCGGTCTGATTCCGGTGATTCTGCTGGCCCGCGTCGGTCGCCAGAAACTGGCGGCGGACAGCCACCTGGCGGAACACCCCACGCTTTGAATAGCTGCGGCTTCCGCGGTGCGCTTCGTTCCTCGGCACACCCTATGAAAGCGCATCGGGTGTGCCGACGAAAGAGGCTCACCGGCGATGCGGCAGCATCGCTGCTTTTGCCTGGCCGGTGAAACGGCAACAGCCCCTAGAGAAAGCCTTCGATACGGCCCAGCACCAGACTGACGCCGCCCAATATCATCACCACCACCCACAACCAAAACAGCAGCAGCCAGGGCCGGAACGGTTTGCGGTCGACCCGCTGGACGGGGCCTGAGAGGTATTCCTTGACCCGGGCGAGGTCTTCATCATTGAGTTTGCGGGGGGGTTGATCGGTCATGACATGCCCTTCAAATCATCTGGCTGGCGGAAAACAGCGCCATTGTACCCACTCCCGGAGGTGGCGTCATGGCATCTCAACCGCTGTCCGGCAGGACCAGCCACTGCGCCGCCTGCCGATAGTCGCCACCGGCGATGAACGGCACTTCGCCCAGCAGTGGCGCGCCGAGCCGCTGAGCCAGGGTGTCGCGGTTCTCGCGGTAGCGGGACATGGTCGGCGCAACCCGGTTGGCGACCCAGCCCGCCACTTCGAGGCCATCGGCGCGAATTGCGTCGGCGGTGAGCAGCGCGTGGTTGATGCAGCCGAGCTTCATGCCCACTACCAGGATCACCGGAAAGCCCAGAACGCGGGCCAGGTCGGCAAAGCTTTCACGATCGTTGAGCGGCACCCGCCAGCCGCCCGCCCCTTCCACCAGCAGCAAATCCGCGGCGCGACCGAGCATCGGGCGGCAGCGCGCCGCCACCGTGATCGCGTCCAGGATCACGCCCGCTTCCCGGGCGGCGATATGGGGGGCGATCGCCGGCGCCAGGCAGAACGGATTGATATCGTCGTAGGTGCAGGGTTGGTTGGCGGCGCCCTGGAGGATCAGCGCATCGCTGTTGCGCAACCCTTCGGCAGTGCGCTCCGCCCCCGCCGCCACCGGCTTGAGCGCCAGGGTGCGCAGCCCTGCGCCGCCGGCCCTGGCGAGCAGCGCGGCGGTAACCAGGGTTTTGCCGGCGTCGGTGTCGGTGCCGGTGACGAAATAGCCGGACATCAGGGTTTTTCCGCCACCACGGTGAGGATTTCCCAGCTGGCCGGCAGTCCCTGCGCAGTGCGCAGGGACTCATAGGCCTGCTTCAGGGCCTCGAGATGGCGCCGCCCGGTGAGCCCGGCGTTGCGACCCCGGTTGACATTGTGGGCGCCGAGACACTTGAGCTCCCGGGTCAGGTCCCGCAGCTGGCTGTAATGATTGACCCGGTGACGGGCGCTGAACTCGCGCAAGACGAAACCGGCTTCGTCGAGGGCCTGCCTGACACTCTCCGGAGGGGTGAAACGGTTGACGTGGGCGTAGCTGTCCACCGCCCGCCACGCCTCTCTCAACTCCCACAGGCTGGCCGGCCCCAGGGTTGAAAACACCAGCATGCCGCGCCGCTGCAACACCCGGTGGAGCTCCGCCATCAGCCGCGTCAGGTCCTGGCACCACTGCAACGCAAAATTTGAAAACACCAGGCCCAGGCTGCCATCGGCGCATGGCATGGCCTCGGCATCACCGCATACCCAGTGAATGTCGCCATCGCGGTGGCGGCGGGCATGGCGGGCCATGCCTTCCGCCAGGTCGACGCCGAGCGCAACCGCAGCGGGAAAGCGCCGCGCCAGCAGTTCGGTGAAATAGCCAGTGCCACAACCCAGATCCGCCGTCGCTGCCGCCGGCAGATCAGCGGGCAGCAGCGCCAGCAATTCCCCGCCGACCGCGCGCTGCAGGTGGGCAACCTGATCGTAGCTGGCCGCCGCGCGGCTGAAGGAGCGGGCGATGCTGGCCTTGTCGATGCGGTAACCTTCAGCCGGATCGTCGCCGCCGTCATCCTGGGCCTCCACGACAAAACAGCCGGCGACGATATCCGCCAGGACCGCCGGCGCCGAGATCTGTGGCGCGTGGCCGACTCCGTCCAGCACCTGCACCCGGGACATCGGGTTCAGCGCCTGGACCGCCGTGGCCGCGGCGGCGGGCACCAGGGCATCCCCGGCGCCGAACAGGTGCAATGAAGGTACCGCCAAGGCCGCCAGGGCCTCGCGGTTGTCCAATTCGCCGAGCAATTGCAAGGCGTCCCGCCAGTTGCCGGACACCGCGGCCGGCAACTGGCTCCGCAGCATTCGCGACACCGCCCGCTCACGGGCATCACCGCGACCCTGCAAGGCGGTGAACTGGCGCAGGGTACCCTCGGCATCGGTGTCGAAGCCCTCGGCAAAGCGGCGAAACAGGGTGCCGGGCATGGCTGCGGGCCAGCCGTCGCGTTCGACAAAGCTGGCATTGGCGGCAAGCGTTATCAGCCCGCCGACCCGCTCAGGGTGGCGATGGGCAAAGGCGGTGGCGAGCATCCCACCCAGCGACCAGCCCAGCAGCAGCGCCCTGGCGGGCAGCGCCAGGGCGAATTGGCCGAGGAGCGCATCGAGCCGCCAGGGTGCGGGAGCGCTGTCGCCAAACCCCGGCAAATCCACGGTGATCACCGTGAAGTGGTCCCGCAGCAGGGGAATCGACTCGCGCCACACCGCGCTGTCGCCGCCCCAGCCGTGGATCAGCACCAACGGCAGCGGGTGCGCCGCGGCACCGCTGGCGGGCCAGCGCCGGACCTCGAGGGCCGGCACACCGGAAACCGCGCCAGGGTTCATCGCGGCGCCTCCGGCACCGCGCCAAAGGCGGCCGCCAGGGCCTCGAGCAGCCGGTCCACCTGGCGCTCACTGTGGTTGGCGTTGAAGGTGATGCGCAGTCGCGCGCTGCCGCGGGGCACCGTCGGATAGCGGATCGCACCGATGTGAATGTCCTGTCGATGCAGCGCGGCGGCGATGGCCATGACCCGCTCGTCACTGCCCACCAGCAAGGGCTGGATGGGCGTGGCGGACGCCATCAACGGCAGTCCCAGCTGCGCCGCCCCGAGGCGAAAGCGCGCCACCAACTGGCGCAGCCAGTCGCGCCGCCAGGACTCAGCGCGCGCCAGCCGCAGGCTGGCGCGGCAGGCCGCCGCCACCGCCGACGGCAACGCCGTGGTGTAGATATAGGGCCGGCTGAACTGCACCAGGTAGTCGACCAGAGTGTCGCTGCCGGCGACGAAGGCGCCGTAGACACCGAAACCCTTGCCCAGGGTGCCCATCAGTACCGGCAGTTGCCCGCCGCTCAGTTGGAAGTGCTCGGCGCAACCACCACCGCCACCGCCCAACACACCAAAGCCGTGGGCGTCGTCAACCATCAGCCAGGCGTCGTGGCGGGTACAGACCTCGGCCAGCGCCGGCAGCGGCGCCAGGTCGCCGTCCATACTGAACACACCGTCGGTGACCACCAGTTTGCGCGCGCCGGCGCTGGCGGCCAGGCGCCGCTCCAGGGCCTCGGGGTCGGCGTGGGCATAGCGCTGGAAGCGGGCGCCACTGAGCAGCCCGCCGTCGAGCAGCGATGCGTGGTTGAGACGATCCTCGAAGACCCCGTCGCCCTTGCCGACCAGAGCGCTGACGATACCCAGGTTGGCCATGTAGCCGGAGGAAAACAACAGCGCCCGCGGACGGCGGCAAAAATCCGCCAGTTCTTCCTCCAAGGCATGGTGCTCCCGAGAGTGGCCACAGATCAGGTGCGAGGCGCCGCTGCCCGCGCCATAGCGTTCCGCCGCCCGCTGCAAGGCGGCGGTCACTTCGGGATGGGCGGCGAGGCCCAGGTAATCGTTGCTGCTGAAGGCCAGCATCGGCCGGCCATCCATCACCACTTCGGCAGACTGGGGTGAATCCAGTACCTTGCGGGTGCGATACAGATGGGCGCGGCGGCGCTCGTCGAGGGCCGCCGCCAAGACCTGGTCCAGATCCATCAGCCGGCGGCGTTGTAGAACCGGGCGTCGTTGCGGGCGTCTTCGACCCGGCTCAGCAGGGCCGCTTCCTCGGTGTCGCCGTCGTGCTCGACGGGGCGCTGCTGGGGGCGGATGCCGAGGCGGCGGAGCAGCGCCATGTCGCTGTCGGCCCTGGGGTTCGGGGTGGTCAGCAGTTTTTCGCAATAGAAGATGGAGTTGGCACCGGCCATGAATGCCAGCGCCTGCATCTGTTCGTTCATTTCCTCGCGCCCGGCGGACAGCCGCACGTGGGAGGCGGGCATCATGATCCGCGCCACGGCAATGGTGCGGATGAAATCGAAATGGTCGATGTCCGCCTGGTTTTCAAGAGGGGTGCCCTTGACCTTGACCAGCATGTTGATGGGCACCGATTCCGGGTGCTGGGGCAGGTTGGCGAGCTGCATCAGCAGGCCGGCGCGGTCGGACGCACCCTCGCCCATGCCGACGATGCCGCCGGCGCAGACTTTCATGCCGGCGCGGCGCACGTTGCCGAGGGTCTCGAGACGATCCGCATAGGTCCGGGTGGTGATGATCTCGCCGTAGTATTCCGGCGAGGTATCGAGGTTGTGGTTGTAGTAGTCGAGCCCGGCATCGGCCAGTTGCTGTGACTGGTTCTCGTCGAGCATGCCGAGGGTCATGCAGGTTTCGAGCCCCAGGGCCTTGACCTCGCGCACCATCCGCAACACCTGGGGCATGTCCTTCTCGCGCGGCGAGCGCCAGGCGGCGCCCATGCAGAAGCGGGTGGCGCCGCTGGCCCGGGCGGCGCGCGCCTCTCTCAGTACCTCTTCGAGTTCGAGGAGCTTTTCCTTTTCGAGGCCGGTGTCATAGTGGCCGCTTTGCGGGCAGTATTTGCAGTCTTCGGGACAGGCACCGGTCTTGATGGACAGCAGCGTGCTCAGCTGCACTTCGTTGGGGTCGAAGTGCTGGCGGTGCACGGTCTGGGCGCGGAACAGCAGATCATTGAACGGCAGGGCGAACAGCGCCAGGGCTTGGTCGCGGGTCCAGTCGTGGCGGATGGGAGCGGTGTCAGAGCTGTTCATCGGGGCGTCCGTACAATTGTCGTCAGAGGAATGGCAATCAGGGATAATGGCCGAAATGATAACCGCGCGCCCCGCGCTGTCAACCTTGAATGGACTTATAGGTTAACCAGTGATGCTTTCACGTCTGTTTCGCGACTTCAGCTACCGCGTTTTGCCCGGCCTGTGCCTGTGCTGCGGATTGCCGAGCAACCGCCCGCTCGACCTCTGCGCCGGCTGCGAAGCGGCCTTGCCCACCATCGCGGCCTGCTGCCCGCGATGTGCAATCCCCCTGCCCGCCACGGCCATCTGCGGCGAGTGCCTGGTTCGACCGCCGCCCTTCACGCGGATCCTGGCCTGTCATCCTTACTCGCCGCCGGTTTCGGGACTGATACTGGCCCTCAAGCAGCGCCGCGACCTGGCGGCCGGTCAGGTGCTGGGGAAGTTGCTGGCGCAGCGGGTGCGGTCGACGCTGGCCAGCGCTGACTACCCGCAGCGGCTGGTGCCCGTGCCACTGCATTGGCGGCGCTGCCTGGGGCGGGGTTTCAATCAGGCGCTGGAACTGGCCCGGCCGGTCAGCCGGGAACTGGGCATTGCCCTGACACCCGGCGCAGTCAGGCGTACCCGGGCTGTCACCCAGCAGGGCCTCGACCGGGAGGCGCGCCGCCGCCAGTTGCGCGGCGCATTCGCAATCAACGGTGAGGTGAACGGCGAGCATGTCGCCGTGATCGACGATGTGGTGACCACCACCGGCACGGTGCGAGCACTGGCGCAGGCATTGACCGATGCCGGCGCACGACGGGTCGAAATCTGGTGCCTGGCCCGCACCGCGCTGGAAAAATAGCCTGCGCGCCACGATAATGCCACTTTGATCAAGGTAACGCCTATGTCCGATCCGTGCATTGCCACCGTCTGGGAGCGGATAGTGGCGGAAACCCGCGAACAGGTCAGGCAGGAACCCCTGCTCGCCAGTTTCTTCTACGCCACCATTCTCAACCACTGCACCATGGCGGCAGCCCTGAGCTTCCATCTGGCCAACAAGCTGGGCAGCGATATCACCCCGGCGCTGATGCTGCGCGAGGTCTTCGATCAGGTCTTCGCCGAAGATCCGGCGATCGTCGACTGCGCCGCCAGCGATATTCTCGCCATCTTTGAGCGGGATTCCGCCTGCCACGATCTGGTCACGCCGCTGCTGTATTTCAAGGGTTTTCACGCCCTGGAATCGTACCGGGTCGGGCACTGGCTGTGGCGCAACGGCCGCCGCTCGCTGGCGCTGGTACTGCAAAACCGCATATCGGTCGTGTTCGGGGTCGACATTCATCCCGCCGCACAGATAGGCAGGGGCGTGATGCTCGACCACGCCACCGGCATCGTCATCGGTGAAACCGCGGTGGTGGAGGATTGCGTGTCGATCATGCAGTCGGTAACCCTCGGCGGCACCGGCAAGGAGAGTGGCGATCGCCATCCCAAGGTGCGCAAGGGCGTGCTGCTGGGGCCCGGCGTGAAGATCCTGGGCAATATCGAGATCGGCGCCGGTTCCAAGATTGTCGCCGCCAGCGTGGTGCTCAAGCCGGTGCCCGAACACAGCATCGTCGCCGGCGTGCCCGGCACCGTGATCGGCCGAACGAGCGACCAGGAACCGGCCCAGCAGATGAACCAGGGGTTGAATGGCTGCCGCCCGTAAGTGAGCAGCGCGCTACTGGCAAGCGGGTCGCGGCCGGCGGTGGAGGGCCATCACCGAGGCCCGGCCTGCGGATCGAAGCGCCCATTTTCCTCGATGACGATCAGCGGCAGCAGGCGGCCGACATCGAGCCGCGCCTTGAAGGTGTAGCCGATACTGCTGCGTTGACTGGCGAACAGCTCAGCGAGCAGACGCGCCCCGCCGAGCAGGTCGGGGCTCGCTTCGATGACAAAATCGGCACTGCCATAGGCCGGCACCCCGGGCAGATCCGGATTGGCGCCACTCAGGATCCGGTGCCCCTCGACTTCCAGGGAATAGCTCATGCCCCGCAACGGCAGCGCGCTGCGGTTGGGATTGACCACCTGCACCCCGATCTGGAAACGCGGCGCCTGACCCGCGGCTGCCGGCGCCAGGCTGACCGATGTGATGTTGACCTGGGGCTGCTCGTAACCCGGCCGCCACGCGGCGCAGCCGGCCAGCAGCAACAGCCCCGCCAGAATGGCGATCCGACACACAGCGCCCATGGTCACCTGCCTTTATCCTTCGCTACTTGCCGCCAGCTTACCAGGAGCGACGGCCTGCCACTATTGGCGGGGCGACAGCGGACGCCGCAACCCATTTATAAGCAGGCCCGGCCGCGAGCCGCCGAGAGCCTGTTCGCGATCTTTCTGACAGACGACATCCCCTTGCATAGGGTGTGCTGAGGCACGAAGCGCACCGGGATTGAGCCAGCCCTGGTGCGTTTCCTTCGTCACCCACCCTATGGCGGCTTCACGCGATGCTTCTTGAGAGACTTTGGACCGTCTCTAAGAGACAAACGGCAGCACCTCGCGGATATGGTCGAGATCGAGCATCCGCATCAGCAGGCGGTCGACCCCGATGGCGACACCGGCACTGGCGGGCAGCCCCGCCTCCAGCGCCGCCAGCAACGCTGGATCGCTGTCGCGCCGGGGTTTGCCCGCCGCCTCCCGCAGGGCGATATCGGCGGCAAAGCGCTGGCGCTGCTCGACGGCATCGGTGAGCTCGAAATAGCCGTTGCCGATTTCCATGCCGTCGACGAACACCTCGAAGCGCCGCGCCACGATCACGCCTTCACTGTCCCGGGCCAGCCGCGCCAGGGCCGACTGGCAGGATGGGTAGTCGCGGATCATCACCACCCCGGTATGGAGAGTCGGCTCGACCACGAAGCTGAACAACAGATCGAGGCAGGTGGCACGGCTTTCGCTGCTCCAGTCACCGCTGCAGGCCTGGCTCGCCAGTTGCTGGAGTACCCGGAGGTCGGTGCTGTGGGGATCGAAGCCGGTGGCATCCTGGAAAGCCTCCCGGTAACTGAGCTGGCGGGCGTCTCCCGCCCAGCGGGGGGAAAGACTGGAGAACAGCTGCTCGATCTCGGCCATCAACTGGTATTCATCCCAGCCGGGGCGGTACCATTCCAGAAGGGTGAATTCCGGACTGTGCCGGCTGCCCCGCTCGCCGTCGCGAAACACCTTGCCCAAATAATAGATTGGGCCGCTGCCCGCCGCCAGCAGGCGCTTCATGAAATATTCCGGGGAGCTCTGCAGGTAGCGGCGCTCACCGTTGACCTGTGCGGTGATGTTGTCGATATTCGGCTCGGTGACGCCGTGGACACCCAACACCGGGGTATCCACTTCGACCACCTTCGCCGTGGCAAAAAAAGAGCGGATCCGCATCAGCAGATCCGCTCGTCGGCGCAGGGTATCGAGGGTGGCCGAAGGTTGCCAGTCAGCCATCGCCCGCACTCCGTTCCCGGCCTCAGTCCCGAACCCGGCCCTGGTATTCGCCGGTCCGGGTGTCGACCTTGACCACTTCGCCGATATTAAGGAACAGCGGAACCTTGACCACGGCGCCAGTAGCCAGCTTGGCCGGCTTTGAGCCGCCCTGCGCGGTATCGCCGCGCAGGCCGGGGTCCGTCTCGACGATTTCGAGCTCCACGTGGTTGGGCGGGGTGACCGCCAGCGGCGCGCCGTTGTACAGCGTCACGATGCACACGTCCTGCTCCTTCAGCCACTGGGCGGAATCGCCGACGATGGCTGCGGTCGCCTGGTGCTGCTCGAAGCTTTCGGGCTCCATGAAATGGTAGTACTCGCCATCGTTGTAGAGGTATTGCATGTCGCGGTCGGTGACGTCGGCGCCCTCGAGCGTCTCACCCGATTTGAAGGTGCGCTCCCAAACCCGCCCGGTTTTCAGGTTACGCAGCCTGACCCGACTGAAAGCCTGGCCCTTGCCGGGTTTGACGAACTCGTTCTCGACGATGGAACACGGATCGCCGTCGAGCATCACTTTCAACCCGGAACGGAATTCACTGGTAGAATAGTTGGCCATTCTTGCCTCGTTGCGTAAGTCAGTTGGAAATCGAAAAGGCCGCTATGATACCCCAGACCGTCGATACATGGCAGATACCCGCCGGAAATGGCGAGCAGACCTGGAAAGACGAATTGCGCAACGCGGTGACCCGGGTCGACGAGCTGCTCCACCTGCTGGGCCTCGCCGACAGCCCGCTGGCCGGCGCGGCCCTGGCCACGGCGGCCTTCCCCCTCAAGGTGCCCATGCCCTACATCCGCCGCATGGAATACGGCAACCCCGACGACCCGCTGCTGCGCCAGGTGCTGCCGGTCGACGCCGAGCTGCGCCAGGCGGCGGGCTTTGGTCCCGACCCCCTCGCCGAAGCCCGCTACAACCCGGTGCCGGGGGTTGTCCACAAGTACACCGGCCGCGCCCTGCTGATCGCCAGCCCGGCCTGCGCGGTGCATTGCCGCTATTGTTTTCGCCGCCATTTTCCCTACCAGGACAACACCCTGGGCAAGGCCCAATGGCAGGCCTCGCTGGACTACATCGCCAGCCACGGCGCGATCAGTGAAGTGATCCTCAGCGGCGGCGACCCGCTCGCCGCCAATGACCAGCACCTGCGCTGGCTGGTGGAGCAGATTGCCGCCATCGGCCACGTCAAGCGCCTGCGGGTTCACACCCGCTTCCCGGTGGTGATCCCCTCCCGTATCGACGATGCCTGTCTCGACTGGCTCACGGCGACACCACTGGCCCCGGTGGTGGTGCTGCACATCAACCACCACCGGGAGATCGATGCCGAACTCGCCGCCGCGGTCAGGCGACTGCGCGATCGCGGCATCCCGGTGCTCAACCAGACGGTGCTGCTGAAGGGCATCAACGACAGCGCCGCGGCGCTCGTCGCCCTCAGCGAGGCGCTGTTCGACTGTGGGATACTGCCCTACTACCTGCATTTGCTCGACCCGGTCGCAGGCGCCAGCCATTTCGACACCGCCGAGGCCGACGCCCTGGCCCTGCATCGCACCCTGCAGGCCGCGCTGCCCGGCTATCTGGTGCCGCGCCTGGTGCGCGACATCCCCGGCGCAAGCGCGAAGACCCAGATATTCTAGGGTCTGTCGACGCTCCGCCTCTACTCTGGACAAGCTGCCCCGGCCTGTGAAATAGTGCCGGTCGAAGAGGAGCGCAGACATCGATGGACGCCCAGCCCCACCTTCAGGATCCGTTGATCCAACGCCTCAGCCTGCCTCCCGCCGCGGTGTCCGAGCTGTCCTTCTGCGCGACCTCCCTGGCGGGCGTGGCGGTGTTTCTCGACGAGTTGCCGCGCACCAATGTCGCCGAAGTGCTCAATCGCCTCTACCGGGCGATGCCCGAGATCGCCGCTCTCGACTGCGAGCCCCGGGTAAAGATCGACATGCTCAATCTGTTGCGCCCGGTAATCCTCCAATACACCGACCACCTCACCGCCAGGATCGCGATCAGCGAAAAAACCACCAAGCAGGTTTCTCTCGCCCTCGCCCTGCTGAGAAATCTCGCCCGCGGCTACAAGACCATCATCGTCGGCCTTCAGCCAGCGGGTGCCGACTATCGACTGCTGCTGGCCGACGCGATCGAGGACGCCATCTCGGTGCTTGCCAAGATGCTCGTCACCTGCTGGCAGTGCTTTCTCGCCCCGCCCGCCAACCTGTGGCGTGAAATCCACGCCCTCTACCTGCTGGCCCGCAGCCGGGATTGCGCCGCCCCGATCCCGCTCTCCAACCAGGCGCTGGGCCCCCGGGCCGCCTACCTGCGCATTCTGCTCATGGCCGCCGCCGAGCCGGCCCGCTTCACCGCCGCGGATCTCAAGCGCCTGCAGGCGTTTCTCGAGACTCACGCCCATTTCGCCACCCTGGAAGAACCTGCGGACAACGCCCTGTTCGTCATCGATACCGACAGCGACCAGGGGCCGCTGCTCAATGCCAAGCGGCCCGCCAGCGGGCGGCCGGCCGAGGGCCTGCTGGGTCTGCGCAGCGGCGACCTGGTGACCTATATCGATCGCCACGCCCACACCGCCGATCTACCCTTGCCGCGCCGGCTGATCCCGCAGCTGCGCCGCTACTGGTCCAGTGAGATCATGCGCGAAGAAGATCACGTCGACGACCATGGCAAGGTCGCCGTGGTCTTCGGCCTGACCCGGCTGCACCGGCTGCTGACCGCCAGCCGCAACATCGGCGAATACGCCGCCAGGTGTCAGGTTCTCCAGGCCAGCGCCGCCGCTGGACAGCCTGGGAGCATGCCGGCGCTCAACCCACTGGAAATACCCACCAGAATCTGGCACGACGCCCCCGACAACGATGCCCCGCCATCGGCCACCTGGCTGCAGCCCTCGCGAGCCAACCCCGATGATCCGATCCAGTACACGCCGCTGGTCGCGACGCTCGGCGAAGACCTCATCCAGCCCACCGCGGCGACACGGATCAACACCAGTGAGAAAGGCGCCTGTCTCGAACTGGCGGCGCCTCCCGACCATCTCGCACCGGGAGAACTGGTGGGCATCAACACCGCCGAAGACCAACAATGGCGCGTCGGCCTGGTGCGCTGGACCCGCACCACCGCCAGTCTCACCCGCCTTCTCGGCATCCAGTTCCTGAGCATCGACATAACGCCCTGCGCCGTTGCCATGGTCCGCGGCAACACACCGCAAGCCACCTATTTCCCGGGCCTGATCCTCGATCAGTCCGGCGATGCCGCGGATCTGCTGGTGCCGTCCATGCCGTTCACCGATCACTGCCAGATCGATATCATCACCAGCCAGTGGCGGAAGACCGCCACCCTGCCGCCGGCACAGGAAACCACATTCCATCTCTCGCTGTTCAGGCTCGACCCCTGAGCCCCCTGCCTGGGCCGGTGGTGACGCGCTGCCCTTTGCCTATATACTCGACCCGGCCATCCGATTGAATCCGTTTACCCGCCGGTCAGCCAAAACCCATGGATACTAGAAGCGACATCAATCTGCTGTTGATCCACGACAACGTGGATGAAGCCAACCGCCTGGTCAGCCTGCTGCGCACCGCCAACTACCGCGTCGATCCCCACTACGCCGCCAACGCCGCCGATCTCGGCCGCAAGGTCCAGGAGCGCAACTGGGAACTGGCACTGGTGCAATACGCCGCGCGCAGTGTGCCGGTCAAGGCTGTGTTCCAGCAGATGCGCAGGATCCACAAGGATATCCCCGTCATCCTCATCAGCGGCGTCCGCGATCCGGCGGTGATCGTCGAAGGCCTGGAAATGGGCGCCGTCGACGTCGTCCCCGCGAATGAGGATCAGCACCTGATCCAGGTGGTGGCCCGGACCCTCTACGACCTCGAACAGCGGCGGCGCCTGCGCTACTGGCAACGCCGCTTCACCGAGTCGGAAAGTCGCTTCGACGGCCTGGTGATGGATTCGCGGGACGGTATCGCCATCATCCAGGAGGGCACCTATGTGCTGGTCAACGATACCTTCGCCGGATTCTTCGGCTACCCAGGCCACGACAGCATGACGCTGCAGCCGGTCATCGACAGCATTGCCAGAAGCGACCAGTTCGAGTTCAAAAAATATCTCAGGCCGCTCAGTGCCGACAGCAGCCTGGAACTCCACAGCCTTCAGTTCGACGGAATCGACGCCGCGGGCGACACCTTTCCGGTGCGGGCCGCGCTGTCGCAGATCGAATTCCACGGCGAACCCGCCCTCCAGTTGCTGGTCAAACGCGATTTCATCGCGCAGCCCCAGGCGGCGACGCGCGCGGCGGAAACCCCGGTGGCGGCGGACAGCAGCGAGATCCGCCTCAACGACATGATGGCCGCCATCAACAGTGCCATTCGCCAGTCCGCCCGCACCGCTGACGACGCCCTCCTCTACTATCTGCAGATCGACCGCTACCACGCACTGCGCAAAAAACTTGGCATTACCACCACCGAGGACGGCATCGTCGAGCTCGCCCGCTTCCTGGAGCAGGAGATCGGCGGCGCGCCATACAGTTTCGGGCGTATCCGCGAGGACGCCTTCATCCTGGTGGGCCCCAGCCTCGACGCCGAACACAGCCTGGCGTGGGCGCGCAAACTGCTCGCAGCGGCAGCCGGCCAGGTCTTCGATACCGGCAGCGGCAGCTTTTCGTGCACCCTCAGCGTCGGCATCAGCACCATCAATGAGGCCAGCACTTCCGCCGACGACTGCCTCGGCAACTGCCTCAAGGCCATCGCCGCGCTCCACGGGGACAACGGCGGCCAGGCCGGCAACGATGCCAGATTGTTTGAAGCGGTCTACGAACTCTCGTCGCCGGACATCAGCATCGCTGAACTGGCCGCCATCGGCCGGCGGCTCGCCAGCCGCGACCTGGTCGATCTGCGGTTCCAGCCGATCATTTCGCTGGCCGGCCAGGGCAGTGAATTCTATGAAGTTCGCATGGATATCAAGCCGGGCGCCTTCAGCGAGCCCAAGCCGGCCGGCTTCGTCCACCGCCTGTTTGCAACCGAAGCGGGGCGCGAGTTGGATCGCCAGGTGATTGCCCTGGCGGTAAAGAGTCTCGAACGACACCAGTTGATCGCTCCCGCCACCCGCTTGTTCCTGAGCCTCACCGAAGCCTCCATCACCGACAGCGGGTTCCTGGCCTGGCTGAAGACGCTTATCGATGAATCGTCCATCACTGCCCGGCAACTGGTGTTCCAACTGCGAGAAATCGATATCGGCCGCAACCTCGGCAAGGCCGCCGCGCTACTCGACAGTCTGCAGCAGATGCAGGCTCAAACCGCCCTCACCCACTTTGGCCTGGCCATCAACCCCTTGGCCATTCTCGGCAAACTGTCGGTGGACTTTGTCAAGGTCGACGGTCTGCTGGTGCAAAAAGCACAGAAGGGCGGGGAGGCCGTCGACAGCATGATCGCCCTGATCAGCGCCCTCAAGGCGGAGGGACGGCAGGTAATCGTTCCCCATATCGAAGCGGCGACCATCATTCCGCCGCTGTGGCAGGCCAAGGTCGACTATATCCAGGGGCGCTGCATCCAGGCGCCGGCGGCAGAAATGAGTTACGACTTCTCGGATACCTAGGGGCTGTCGACGTCGCGGTACGGATATCGGTGGATAAAGGAACCTTCCCCTAGCTGCGGCGCCCGCGGTGCGCTTCGTTCCTCAGCGCGCCCCATGCTTTTTCATAGGGTGTGCCGACGCAGGAGGCGCACCAGCGATGTTGAGCGCTTGCCTGGCAGGTGAAACGCCGCCAGGCCGGCAGCAATGATCAGATCAGAGTATCGCGGTCGCGAATCCCCATCAAATACAGGATTCCGTCGAGGCCGAGGTTGGAAATGGCCTGCTTGGCGTTGGCCTTGACGATCGGCTTGGCGCGGAAAGCGATACCGAGGCCGGCGATGCTGAGCATCGGCAGATCGTTGGCGCCGTCGCCCACCGCCACCACCTGTTCGAGACGGATATTCTCCCGCTCCGCCAGGGCGGCGAGCAGCTCCGCCTTGCGCTGGCCATCGACGATGGTGCCGGTGACCCGCCCGGTGACCCGGCCGTCGACGATCTCCAGCTCATTGGCATAGACATAGTCGATGCCCAGCCGGCGCTGAATCAGCTCGCCGAAATACTGGAAGCCGCCGGACAGAATCGCGGTGCGGTAGCCGAGCTTGCGAATGGTGGAGATCAGTTCCTCCGCTCCCTCGGTTATCTGCAGCCGGCCGGCGACCCGGTGCAACACGTCTTGGTCGAGTCCCTTGAGCAGGCCGACCCGGCGCCGGAAGCTCTCCTTGAAATCGATCTCGCCGCGCATCGCCGCTTCGGTGATGCGCGCCACTTCGTCGCCGATCCCCGCTTCCTTGGCGAGTTCGTCGATCACTTCCGCCTCGATCAGGGTGGAATCCATGTCGAACACCACCAGCCGGCGATGGCGGCGGAAGATATTGTCCTCCTGGTAGGCGAGGTCGACATCCATTTCCGCGGCGATTTCGAGAAGGGTGGAGCGGAACTCGCCGGTGTCCACCGGCGTGCCGCGCACCGAAAATTCGACGCTGGCCTTGCTGTTGGAGTCGAGACGATCGAGGGGAATACGCCCCGAAAGACGGGTGATCTGGTCGATATTGAGGCCGTGCCCCGCGGTCACCGCGGTCACCCGGGCGATATGCCGCGCCGTGATCCGCCGCGCCAGCAGCGTGACGATATGGCGGGGCTTGCCCTGCTGGGCCACCCAATGGTCGTAGCTCTCTTCAGACACCGGCTGAAAACGCGCCTGCATGCCGAGGCGATGCATCTGGAACAGGACATCCTTGAAGACCGGACCGGAATCGACGGACTCGGGAATTTCCGCCAGGATCCCCAGCGACAGCGTATCGTGAATCACCGCCTGGCCGATATCGAGGATATTGGCGCTGTACTGGGCGAGCACAGCCGTCACGGCACTGGTGACACCGGGCTTGTCATCCCCGGACACGTTGATAAGTACGATCTCTTTCACCACGACCCAATATCACTCAGCTCAATCAGCGGGCCGCCATTATAGGGCAGCGATTGACAAGTTGACATGCTCCCCCCTCGGACAATCGCACTGTCTCCGGGGACCTGCCTTCAACGGCAACAGCCCGCCCAGGCACCAGTTCCACTCGCCGGTCGGGGCCGGCTGTTTTGCTCAGGGCAGCCGGTGCGGCTAAAATGGCGCCATTCGCTGCTGTTCACGCTCTGGAGCGGCGGAGCAGACTCCGGCCCCAGCCGGACCCGACCGTCCGCCGGTAACGGCAGCGACGGTTCAAATTGTGTGCAAAGGCTTTACACCATGTCGTCAACCTTCCGTACCATCAGCAGCAAGACCGTCGTGGCCTTGCTGATTTACGCGCTTGTCGCCGCCGGCACACTGGTGTTCGCACTCAAACTTCAACTCGGCCACCTGGCGGTCGACGAACAGGCGGCGCTGGGTGATGCCCTCTCCACCCAACTGGCGGAAAATATCCGTCCAATGCTGGTCGACAACGATGTCATCAGCATGCAGGTCATCCTCGACAACCTGGTGACCAGGACGGCACAGGTGGGCCGGGCGTCCGTCTATGACAGCGCCAACCAGTTGCTTGCCCAGAGCCAGGCGGCGCTTCAGCCGGGCGAGCCGCTGTCCAGGCACGCCACCACCATCGCCATAGACGACACCCTGAACGGCCAGATACGGATCGAATTGCGCACCAACACCCTGGCCACCCGCTATAGCAGCCTCTTCTGGTCGATACTCGGTGCCTGGGGCATCGCCACTCTGCTGCTGGCGATCTGGCTGGTGGCGACGGCAATGCGCTTTTCGCGGCAGGTGGCGCGCATCAATGCCCGCCTGGTATCGACACCGGCAGCCGCCGACAACAGGCTGGACGAGCTGGTGCTGCTGGAAAAACGCCTCGCGCCCCTGCTCAACGACGGCAGCTGCCAGCAACCCCTGGCACAGGAGCGCCGCTGCATCCTCGCCGTCGATCTCGCCAACCTGCCCCGGCTGCGGGCACAGCTCAACAGCGACCACTTCAACAGTATTCTCGACGCCATCGACCAGCAGGTGGAACGGGCCAAGAATCTGTTTCGCGGCGAGCGCCTCCACGGCGGGCGCAATGCCATCCTGATCCAGTTCTCGACACTCGCCAGCGGCGAGGAACATCTGCTCCAGGCAGTCAGTTGCGGTGCGGCGCTGACCACGCTGTGCCGCGAACTGGAGCAGGACGAAACCCTGCCCCTCGAATTGCGCCTGGCAATCGCGCCGCTCTCGCCGCCCGACAGCGACAGCCGTTGGGGAGCCGACCTCTATCTCGAAGACACCATCGAACATCTGCTGACGTTGCTGCGGGCAGCCAACCCCTGGCAACTCCTCATCGATCAGGCACTGATCACCGATGACGAGTTGAGTTTCTGCGACACGGATCCCCTGCCCTCCGCCCCGGCCCAGCTGTTCCGCGGCTTCACCCCCTCGCAATACCCCGCCCACGAGCGCCAGGTCGACTTCCTGCGCGGCAGGCAGCGGCCAACACCGGCGTTATTGACCTGACGCAATAGCCGGGCGAGCGTATTTTATTATTCTTGCTGCCGACGACAGGCAATCGGGGCGAGCGCGACGCTCGTCCCGGTAACGTATTTTTCATCTGCGCCCGCTACCCTGATGCGACACCGGGCTCGCTGGCGGCTCTCCCGGAGGCGCCGGTGCAGCAGCCATCGGCACCGTTCTTGCTAACACTTGTTTTTGCTAACACTACAGTGGCGGATCAACCATACTCATCTCATATCAGGAGTGGAAATGATGGACAGAGTCGCATTGGTCACCGGGGGCACAAGGGGTATTGGTGAAGCCGTTGCTCTGGAATTGCAGCGGTTGGGGTACACCGTGGTTGTCAACTATCGGGGCGATGATGAACGTGCCCGGGAATTCGCCGAACGCTCGGGCATCCCGTGCCACCGCTTCGACGTTGCCGATTTTGCCGCCTGTCAGGAGGCGGTCAACGCTATCGAACGGGAGCACGGCCACATCGACATCCTCGTCAATAATGCCGGAATCACCCGGGACGCCACGCTGCACCGGATGACGGCGGACAACTGGCAGGCGGTAATCGATACCAACCTTGGCTCCTGCTTCAATATGTGTCGGGCGGTCATCGACGGCATGCGGGAAAGACGCTTCGGCCGCATCGTCAACATCGGCTCCCTCAACGGCCAGGCGGGACAATATGGCCAGGTCAACTACGCCGCGGCAAAGTCCGGCATCCACGGCTTCACCAAAGCCCTGGCCCTGGAGTGCGCCGCCCTGGGCATCACCGTCAACGCTCTGGCGCCCGGCTATGTGGAGACCGACATGGTGCGCGCCGTACCGGAAGCCGTGCTGAAGAAAATCGTCGACAGGATTCCCGTGGGCCGTCTCGGCCAGGCCAGTGAAGTTGCCCGGGGAGTGGCGTTCCTGGTGGCCGACGACGCCGGCTTCATAACCGGCTCGACCCTGTCCATCAATGGCGGGCAACACATGTACTGAGGCGGGTAACAGCGGTATGTTACTTATCAACCCTGAAGCCAGTCCCCGCTTTGCAACGGTCTCCGGCTTGTCTATGATCGTTGCAAGTGGAACAAGGTTATTTCCGGGCCCGATTTCAAGGACATAATTCATGGCGGACAGCAGTGGATTCGACAACGAGCAACACAGCAGTGAGCGGGGTTTTGCCGAACAGATCCAGGAGATTTTCCGCAAGCTTCCCGAGGTCGACATCGATGACGACAGCGGCCAGACCCTCGACCACGAGGTGCGCGCCGCACTCGGCAGGCTGACCGCAGGGCTGTCGCCGGTACAGCTGGTCAGCGCTTATTTCGACTGGCTGTCGCATCTGGCCATTTCCCCCGGGCGACGGGAAAGACTGCGCAAGAGCCTCCAGCACAAACTGATGGAACTGGGCGCCCTGGCCACCGCCCAGGCCGCTCTCGACGACGAGGCGCTGGCGCAGGCGCTGGAGGGCACCCCCTTCGCCGCCGAAGCCTGGCAAAAGGCGCCGTTCAACCTGTTCGCCAAAGGCTACCTGGCGGTCAAGGAATGGGTTGGCGAAGCCTCGCGCCATGTGCCCGGCGCCGAGCCACGCAATACCGATCTGGTTTCGTTCATCAACAACCAGATCATGGAAACCCTGTCGCCGGCCAATTTCCCGCTGACCAACCCGGAGGTGATCGCCGCCACCAAGGCGGAAAAAGGCCAGAACCTGGTGCGCGGCCTCGAGCTCTATCGCCACGACCTGGAGCGCGGCACCCTCAAAAACCCGCTGCCGCAGATGGGCCAGTTCAAACCCGGCGTCAACCTCGCCGTCACGCCCGGCAAGGTCATTTTCCAGAACGATCTGGTCGAACTGATCCAGTACAGCCCGAAAACCGCCACGGTCGCCCGCGAGCCGGTGCTGTTCGTTCCCGCCTGGGTGATGAAGTACTACATCATGGACCTCTCGCCCCATAATTCTATGGTCGATTACCTGCTGCGACAGGGCAAAACGGTATTCATGATGTCGTGGAAAAACCCCACGGAGGAAGATCGGGAAATTTCCCTCGAAGACTATCTCAACCACGGCTTTCGGGCCGCCGTTCAGGCGGTGCGCACCATCGTGCCCAAGACCCGGATCAACGCCGTCGGCTACTGCATCGGCGGCACCCTGCTGGCGATGGGCGCCGCGGCCCTGGCCCGCGACAACGACGACGTCATCAACAGCATCACCCTGTTCGCCGCCCAGGTGGATTTCACCGAGTGCGGTGAAATCCAGCAGTTGCTCAACGCCAGCCAGCTGGCCTTCCTCGAAAGCAGCATGTGGAGCGACGGCTATCTGCCATCGCAGACCATGGGCGCCTCGTTTCGCTCGCTGCGCCCCCGGGAGCAGGTGTGGAACACTTATATCAACCGCTACTATCTCGGCAAGGACATTCCGCCAAACGATCTGATGGCGTGGAATGCCGACGGCACCCGCATGCCCTACAAGATGCACAGCCGCTACCTGCGCGAACTGTACATGGAAAACCGCCTGGCGGAGTGCCGCTTCGAAGTCGGCGGCAAGCCCATCGCCCTGCTCGACATCACCGCCCCGATGTTCCTGGTCGGCACCACCGGAGACCATATTGCCCCCTGGAGATCGGTGTACAAGATGAACCGCCTGACCCACGCCGAGGTCACTTTCCTGCTCACCAGCGGCGGCCACAACGCCGGGATCATTTGCGGGCCGGCGCATCCCCGCCGCAGTTACCAGATCGCCACCCGCAAGCCCGGCGACAAGTACATCGATCCCAAGACCTGGGCCGAGACCCAGCCGCGCCACCCCGGTTCGTGGTGGCCGGCCTGGGCCGAATGGCTTGACCAGCACAGCAGCGGCGAGGTCAAGCCACCGCGGACCGGCAACGCCCGCCAGGGCTACAAGGTCCTCCGCGATGCGCCCGGAGAGTATATTTTTGGCTGACCGTTTGCCATCGCCGCCGGCACATCGCGCACCCTGATGGTGCGCCAGGGCAATCGCACCATGCACTGGATTCCCTGGGTCGGCAAATGGTGACGCCATAGCGCGATCGCCCTCATGGTGCACAAACCTTGCTCCTGACGCCGCGCAGCACTCTTGCTACAATCCCGCTCCCCCGTCACCGCGATCAAGCCCTTGAAACACCTGAACCCCCAGCAGCTCGCCGCCGTGCGCTATATCGATGGCCCCCTGCTCGTGCTCGCCGGTGCCGGCAGCGGCAAGACCAGTGTGATTACCCAGAAGATCGCCTATCTGGTCAATGACTGCGGGCATGGCGCCCAGCATATCGCCGCCGTGACCTTTACCAACAAGGCCGCCCGGGAAATGAAAGAGCGGGTCGGCAAGCTGGTCAAGGGCAAGGAAGCGCGCGGCCTTACGGTGTCCACCTTTCACAACCTCGGCCTCAACCTGATCCGCCGGGAAATCAAAACCTTCGGCTTCAAACCGGGATTCTCCATCTTCGACAGCGAAGACAGCCGCAACCTGGTGAAGGAATTGATGCTCAGGGATTCCGACCTCAACGCCGATCTCGTCGACCGGGTGCACAATCAGATTTCGCAGTGGAAGAATGACCTGGTGCTGCCGGAGCAGGCGCTGTCCACCGCTGCCTCCGCGGGAGAACAGGCGATAGCCCTGATCTATCAGCGCTATCGGCAGTCGCTCAAAGCCTACAACGCGGTGGATTTCGACGACCTGATCACCCTCCCGGTGCAACTGTTCGAACAGCACCCCGACGTGCTCGACAAATGGCGAAACCGCATCCGCTACCTGCTGGTGGACGAATACCAGGATACCAATCTCGCGCAGTACCGGCTGGTGCGGCTATTGGTCGGCGGCCGAGGCGCCGTCACCGTGGTCGGCGACGACGACCAGTCGATCTACGCCTGGCGCGGGGCGCGGCCGGAGAATCTGGTGCAGTTGCAGGAGGATTTCGAACACCTCAAGGTTATCAAACTGGAGCAGAACTACCGCTCCACCGCCCGGATCCTGCGCACCGCCAACCACCTGATCGACAACAACCCCCATGTCTTCGCCAAATCGCTGTGGAGCGAATTGGGCCTGGGCGACCCCATCCGGGTCATCCGCTGCAGCAATGAAGAGACCGAACTGGAGCGCGTGGTCAACGAAATTCTGGCCATGCGCCTGCAGCGGCATTGCCACTTCCGCGATTTCGCCGTGCTCTACCGAGGTAACCATCAATCCCGCCTGCTGGAAATGAAACTCCAGTCGCAAGCTGTTCCCTATCAACTGAGCGGCGGCACCTCGTTCTATTCCCGGGGTGAGGTCAAGGACATCATGGCCTACCTGCGGCTGCTGGTGAATCCGGATGATGACAACGCCTTCCTGCGCATCATCAACACTCCCCGCCGCCAGATCGGGCCATCGACCCTGGAGAAGCTCGGCGAATATGCCGGCCAGCGCCATATTTCCCTGTTCAGCGCCATCGATGAGCTGGGACTCGCCACCCAGTTGGCGGAGCAGAATCTCAATCGCCTGCAAAAATTCCGCCAGTGGCTCCAGGGAGTGCAGCGCAACTGTGCCCAGGGCGACCCCATAACCGCCATCCGGGAGATGATCGACGATATGGATTACCTCGGCTGGCTGCACCAGAACGCCAGCAGCAGCGCCGTGGCCGAGCGGCGCATGGGCAACGTCAACCTGCTGGTCGACCAGATCGACGCCATGCTCGGGAGCGACGAGGACGAGCGCGAGACAGGCCTCGAACAGGCGATATCGAAACTCATTCTGCGCGACCTGCTCGACCGCCAGGACGAGGCTTCCGCCGATGACAAGGTGCAACTGATGACCCTTCACGCCGCCAAGGGGCTGGAATTCCCCCATGTCTTCCTGATCGGCATGGAGGAGGAGATCCTCCCACATCGCGCCAGCATCGAGGAGGGCAATATCGAGGAAGAGCGGCGTCTCGCCTATGTGGGCATCACCCGCGCCCAGCGCACCCTGACCCTCACCCTCGCAGCGCGCCGCAAACAGTTCGGCGAAATCGCCGCCACCACGCCCAGCCGGTTCATCGACGAACTTCCGGAGGGCGATATCGAGCGCGAGGGCTTTGGCGACAGCAACCCGGAGCAACGCCGGGAAAAAGGCCAGGAATCCCTCGCGGCGCTGCGCGATTTGTTTGCCTGATGGTTGGAGCACAAACGTCACAAGCAGGGCATAGAAAGCTTTTGCGCAGGATACCGGCCCGGTGACTTAACCGCTTGCGGTCTGTTGACGTTTCGGTATAGGCGGCGGAGCCCGCGGTGCGCTTCGTTCCTCACCCCTATGCTCGTTCCCAAGGGCACGTTGATAAGGCCAGCGCTGAAGAGGGACGCTCAGAACAATGGCGGATTGACGGTTCGGGGATTGCTGGTTCGAAAATTGATAGCTCGGAAATTGATAGCTCTGAGCATAAAGAGTCCGGAGCTTCCCGGCCTCGAAGTTCCATTCCGCCCTTACGCAAAACCCCGCCACAGGGCGGGGTCGTTCATGCCGGTGAGGAGATGGTCACTGGCTGTTGGCAATGATGTAGTCGACGGTATGCTCGAGCTCTTCGTCAGAGCAGTCCATGCACAGCCCTTTCGGCGGCATGCCGCGAATACCCTGGATGGCGTGGGTGTAGAGGGTATCGATGCCCTGCTCCAGGCGCGGCGCCCAGGCGGCAACGTCGCCCAGTTTGGGAGCGCCGGCAGCGCCGGTCATATGACAGGACATGCAGGATTTGTTGTAGATTTCCTCAGCCGGGCGGGGTTCGCCACCGGCGGCCGCCGCTGAGGGCGCAGCAGAGGCAACTTCGCTTTCCAGTACCACCTGACCATCCGGAGCAAGGCGCTCACTCACCGCCTTTTCCTGGCCGGGGCTCAGTACGACGTCCTTGGTTTCGCTGCCGCAACCGGCCAGCCCCAGGATCAACCCAAACACCAGCAGGGAAGACGCCGCCTTGTTCATCAAGCTCATGAATTGCCTCCGTTTCGGAATCAGGTTTCAAAACAGGCGGCATTATAGCCGCAATCCCCTGACCGTTGGAAAACTTTTGCCCACTCCGGGCGGTGACGACCACGAGCTAGGTGACCAGGCACGGCCGCCGGAGGCGACGCACCCCGAGGCTTACTCCGAGCGGGCGGACACCTTCAGCTGGATCCGGCCCGTGGCCGAATCGACGACGCCAGTGCCCTCGGCGCGCAGTTCATTGAGCCATTCATATCCGGGCGCCGCTGTCGAGAAGGACAGGGTTTCGCTCAGGTCGGCAACAGTGCTTCCGGGACGCGGCGCCGCTCCGCCCTCGGCCACCAGGGCGATATTGTGGCCATCGTCGGTGGTGATCCTGCCGCGAATATACAACCCGGTGACACCCTCCGCGCTCAGCGACACGTAATCGATACCGCTGATGGTCCCACTGAGGCGCGGCCCCTCGAGCCGACCTTCGAAGGTGACATCGAAGCGCACGCCCTGGGGCGGAAGAGCTTCACCGGCGGTGACCCGGCCCATGGAGAAACCGTAATCGACACTGCCGGTGAAATGCATTTCGGCATCGAACAACAGGGTATCCGGCGCTTTGGTCATGGTATTTTCTCCTTGGAATCATCGCTTCGAGAACCGTGCCCGAGCAGCGCTCTGCCAGAACAGCAGGGCAATCACACTACCTCTGAATGCGGGCGCCTGGCACTTCGCAGCCCGGCCCGGGGGGCCAATAGACCAAAGCCTAATAGAGCAGAGCCCCACTTGCCAGGCCTGTCGCTTGCGCCGCATCGCCCAAGTATCGCCGCACGGCCACGCCAGACGAGGCCAGGCCAAGCGAGGATAAGATTGGCCTCGCCCTCCCCGACGGCCTAGAATCAGCGCTCGATTTTCTGGCCCACCGCAATGGACAAACTCTACCTCGACGCCAATCAACTGCTCGACGACAGTTTCGAGCTGGGCTTTCGCATCCTCGACAGCGGCTTCCGGCCGGATCTGCTGCTGGCGATCTGGCGCGGCGGCACGCCGGTGGCCATCGCCATCCAGGAACTGCTGAATTACCACCGGATTCCCCACCACCACTTCCCTATCCGCACCCGTCACTACAGCGGTATCGACCATCGCCGCGACGAAGTGCTGGTCGACGGCCTGGATCATGCCCTGGCTCTGGCCGAAGCCCCCCGGCAGGTGCTGATCGTCGACGACGTCCACGATACCGGCCTCAGCATCGCCAAGGTAATAGCCGATCTGGAACACTGGTTTGGCCCCGACCGCCCGGAAGTCAGGGTCGCCACCCCCTACTTCAAACCCGGGAAAAACCTCACCGGTCGCGTGCCGGACTTCTACCTGCACGCCACCGATCGCTGGATCGTCTTTCCCCACGAACTGGCGGGGCTCGAGACCGGCGAAATCATCGCCCGCAAAACCAGCACACCGGCCCTCGCCCGCCATATGAAAAAGCCCTGACGAGCAGGGCTTTCCGTTGATGTTTCGATACCGGCTATTGATACATTTTCACATCTGCCGCTTCTGCGGTGCGCTTCGTTCCTCAGCACACCCTATGCTCCTTATAGGGGCCCTTTCATAGGGTGTGCTGAGGAACGAAGCGCACCGGCGTGGCCGGGACACCAACAGTCCCCAACGCCTGGGCAACAACCAGTCAGCGTTTTTCGAACCGGTAGGCAACCACCTTGCCGTCGTTGGCCAGCACATACAGGGTGCTGCCATCGGTCACCGAAGCCACCGTCAGGCCGCTGCCGCTGACCTTGGTGCGGCCGACGAAGCGGCCATCGACCGGTGACAGCACATGAAGGAACCCTTCGGCGTCGCCCACCACCACATGGCCATCGACATAGTTGGGCGCGGTGAGCCCGCGATTGGCCAGTTGGTCATTGGTCCACAGCACCTGGCCACTGTTGGCCCTGAGCGCCGCCAGCTCATCGTTGTCCTTGCTGATATAGATCTGGTCCTGGCCGAAGGCCGGCTGTCGGTAGCTGGAGATATCCTGGTACCACAGGGCCCGCCCCGCACCCCGGCTCATGGCCGCCGCACGGCCCTGGTAACTGGTGACATAGACCACGTCGTTGACCAGCAGCGGGGCGCCGTCGATATCCACGATCCGCTCCAGTTCTGTGCGCCCCTTGGGCAAGGCCACACGGTTTTCCCACAACACCGAGCCGTTGGCCGGATTCAGGGCCACCACCCTGCCGTTGGCGAAACCGCTGACCACCGCGCTGTCGGTGAGCAGTGGCGTGCTGGTGCCGCGCAAGGTGAGCGCCGGGGCGTCGGTGGCATATTGCCAGAGGACGGAACCGTCGGCGGGGCTGAGGCCGACGACACGGGCGTCGAGCGCCTGGATCACCACTACCCGGCGGTTGGCAACCGGTGCCGACAGCATTTCGCTATGGATCTTGACCCGCCAGCGAACATCGCCGGTGGCGGCGTCGAGGGCAAACAGGGTGCCCCTCAAATCAGCGACCAGCACCAGTCCACCGCCCGCGCCGACC
>Ga0265293_10002601_pt1 | contig 35626 bp, 34 predicted proteins | sample Munlanlewell138R_FD_192505 | JGI IMG/M metagenome (GOLD analysis project Ga0265293, IMG submission 192505) | Leachate microbial communities from a municipal landfill in Southern Ontario, Canada - Leachate well 138R | ecosystem: Engineered > Solid waste > Landfill > Unclassified | place: Canada... | reverse complement strand
GAAGCCTCCAGCCGCCGCCTGCTCCAGCACCTGTGGGACGCCGGCACCCGCGTCCGTGCCTACGACCCGGAAGCGATGGAGGAAACCCGCCGCATCTTCGGTGATCGCCCCGACCTGCAACTTTGCGAGGCCGACCAGCAAGCCCTGGACGGTGCCGACGCCCTGGTCATCGTCACCGAGTGGAAGCAGTTCCGCAGCCCCGACTTCGCCCGTCTCAAATCCCGGCTCGCCGACGCCGTGATCTTCGACGGCCGCAACCTGTACGACCCGACGTTGGTGGAAAACGCCGGCCTGGCCTACTACGGCATCGGGCGCGGCCGGTCGGTGCGAAGCAACGGAATGAAATGAAAGTCCTCGTCACCGGCGGTGCCGGATACATCGGCAGTCACGCCTGTCTTTGCCTGCTTGAGGATGGCCATCACGTCACCGTGATCGACAACCTCTGCAACGGCTCGCCGGTCGCCCTGGACAGGGTCCGGGAGTTGTCCGGGCGCAGTCTGCGTTTCGTCGAAGGCGATGTTCGCAGCGAGGCGGATCTGGCGACGGCGTTTGCCGATGGCGTGGACGTGGTCATCCACTTTGCCGCGCTGAAGGCGGTCGGTGAGAGCGTCGAGCAGCCCTTGCGCTACTTCGACAACAACATCAGCGGCACCATCCAGTTGCTGCGCTCGATGGAACAGGCCGGCACCAGGCGCATCGTGTTCAGCTCATCGGCCACGGTGTATGGCGATCCCGAGCGCATCCCCATCGACGAGGCTGCGCCGCTTCGGGCCACCAATCCCTACGGCCGCAGCAAGCTGGTCATGGAGCAGTTGATCGGCGACTGGTGCATGGCGTCGGAAGGCGCGGGCGCGGCCTTGTTGCGCTACTTCAACCCGGTCGGCGCGCATCCCAGCGGACGAATCGGCGAGGCACCGAAGGGATGGCCGAACAACCTGATGCCGTATGTCACCCAGGTTGCCGTCGGCCAGCGCACCCAACTCAATGTTTTCGGCGACGACTGGCCCACCCGCGACGGCACCGGCGTGCGCGACTACCTGCACGTGATGGACCTGGCCGAAGCGCATGTCGCGGCGCTGCATTACATCGCTTCGAACGCCGTCTGCCGCGCCTTCAATCTGGGAACCGGACGCGGCTACAGCGTCCGTGAACTGGTTGCCGCGTTTGAAAGCGCCACCGGCCGGCCGGTTCCGTACAAGGTCGTCGCCCGCCGGCCGGGAGATGTCGCGGAGATCTGGGCGGACCCGGCATTGGCGCGTGATCAGTTGGGCTGGCAAGCGCGGCGCGACCTGGCGCAAATGTGTGAAGACGCCTGGCGCTGGCAGTCCGCCAATCCGCAAGGTTATGCCTCTTGAGCGTCAACGCAGCATTGCTTGAGCCGAGTGGCCAAAGTTGTCAAAATATAGCTGTCTATATTTTATGAGAAGCTGGACATGATCGCTGTCCCTGTGGCTGAAGCCAAGAACCGCCTCTCCGAACTGATCGCGCGCGCGCAAGCGGGCGAGGAGATTTCCGTCACCCGTCATGGCAAGCCGGTAGCCCGTCTTCTGGCCGCTGAAGCAGTCGATCCGCAGGCCCAGCGTGCCAAGGTCGAGGCAGCGTTTCGCGAGCTCGCCACCTTGCGCCGGCAGGTTCACCTCGAGGGCGATCTGAAGTCCCTCGCTCGCGAGGGATTGAGCTGATGCCCTTCGTCCTGGACAACTCCGTCCTCAGCGGTTGGCTGCTGGAAACCCAGGCAACCCCCTATACCCAAGCCATTGCCGAGCGGCTGGCGCAAGACCGCGCGGTTGCACCCGTCCTGTTGCGGCTGGAATATGCCAACGTCCTGCGCACAGCCTGCAAACGCGGTCGCATGACTGCCGGGCAGGCGCAGGAGGCGATCAGCCAATTGGAGGCCCTTCCGGTGGAATATGACAATCAGACGCCGGATGCCCGGCAGTTGCTGGCGCTGGCCCTGCGTTACGACTTGTCCAGCTACGATGCCGCCTATCTCGACCTCGCCCTGCATCGGCAGTTGCCCATCGCCACACAGGATGTCGAACTGGCCGAAGCCGCCCGCATCTGCGGCGTGGGAGTGGTGAGCGCATGAAAATCCTCGTCACCGGCACCGCCGGCTTCATCGGTTCCCACGTCGCCCTGCGCCTGCTTGAGCGCGGCGATGAGGTGATCGGCCTCGACAACCTCAACGACTACTACGATGTCAGCCTGAAGAAGGCACGGCTGGCGCGTTTCGAGGGGCAGCGCGGCTACACCCACGTGCATGCCGATCTCGCCGACCGCGAGGCCATCGAAGAAGCCGTGTTTGCCACGCACAGGCCACAGCGTGTCATCCACCTGGCCGCGCAGGCCGGCGTGCGCTACGCCGCGCAGAACCCGCATGTGTATGTGAGCAGCAATGTCACCGGCTTCCTGCACATCCTGGAAGGCTGCCGCCATCACGGCGTCGAGCATCTGGTGTTCGCCTCCACCAGCTCGGTCTATGGTGCCAACCGCGCCATGCCGTTCTCCGAGCATCAGCCCACCGAGCACCCGCTCACCCTCTACGCCGCCACCAAGAAGGCCAACGAGCAGATGGCGCACAGCTACGCCCATCTGTACGACATCCCCTGCACCGGCCTGCGCTTCTTCACCGTCTACGGCCCCTGGGGCCGGCCGGACATGGCACTGTTCCTGTTCACCCGGGCGATCCTCGCCGGCGAGCCGATCAAGGTCTTCAACCACGGCCAGCACAAGCGCAGCTTCACCTACGTCGACGACATCGTCGAAGGCGTGATCCGCACCCTCGACAAGGTTCCGGGCAAAGACGAAGATTGGCGCGGCGAAAGCCCGGACCCCGCCACCAGCGGCGTCGCCCCGTACCGGATCTACAACATCGGCAACGAACAGCCGGTGGAACTGCTGCGCTACATCGAAGTGCTGGAACAATGCCTGGGCCGCAAGGCGCAAATGGAAATGCTGCCGCTGCAGGCAGGCGACGTGCCGGATACCGAAGCGGATGTCTCCGCTCTCATCGACAATGTCGGCTATCGACCGAAGGTGTCGGTGGAGGAGGGGGTGGCGGCGTTTGCCAAGTGGTATCGCGAGTATCACGCCTGATATGCACGCATCGGTTCACATCGATGGCGCAGGTCGGGATCTCGGCAGTCGCGACGGAGCTACCGTGCTCGGTTGTGATGGCGGTTTTGCCATTGATCGGCAGGGTGAGTTCAGATGAGCTTGGCAATTCGGCGTGTAGCAGCGGCAACCTTCATTCGCCGTGCTGCCTTGGCTTACCTGATCATCTGGGTGCTGTCGCCGCCGTTGTCTTACGGGACCATTTGGCGAGTGTTGGCGGTGCTGGCCATGTTGTCTTGGCTGGCTGTGGATACCTTGTCGTCACGGAGTGTTTTGCTTCGCCCTAACTGGCCTGTTTTAGGGTGTATGGCCTTTATTATCTATACAGTGTTCATTGAGTGGCTAGTGCCGGACAGATCCATTATTAATACATACTTCCAAGTCTGGATCATGTTGTTTTTCATGCTGGTTGGCGAGAGTTTCCGGCGGGACCAGCCAGGCGATGCCCGTTTTTGCTTCTGGGTGACACTCGTAGTGCTGCCGGTTTGGGTGTCACGCACGCTTTGGGGGCTTGAAACCTATGGTCCGACCGTAGCAAGAACCATTGTTCGCAGCTCCGAGGAGGCCCAGGCGCTGGCCGATCAAGGATTCGGTGGGTATCCGCTTGTTTATGCCGGAGTCTTGTGTCTGCCCTTTCTGGCGCAGTTGGCTTTTCGTTCGCGAATCGAAACGGATTCACGGAAAGTATGGTGGCAGCGTTGGCCACCCCGCATTCTGATTTGGATAAACCTTGTTCTTGTAGTGTTGCTGGCACTGCGTGCCGGCTATTCCATCGCCGTGCTCTTGGCTGTTTTGGCATTGCTTTGCGTGCTGCTGGTGGGCGCACGCAGTTTGCTGCCCTTGGCCATGTCGGTCCTTGCCGTGGCCGTGCTCACTCTTTTGGCGAGCGTGGCTTACGAGCCTGCGCTGGAATTCCTGGAGCAGGCCAGCGCCGGCACCGAGTACAGCTCCAAGTTTCGCGACATCCTAACTTCAGTGGAAGAGGGGGAAAGTACCGGTACGTTGGAAGAGCGTACCGAGCGATACCTGAAGAGCATCAATGCGTTCCTGGAAAATCCAGTCATCGGCACTTTGAGCCTGGACCCGACGGGCAAGCATTCCGCTATCCTTGATCGTTTCGCAAAATATGGTTTTGGCTTCGGTCTTCTCTTTGTGGCACTTCTGCTGCATGTTCCGTTCCGCACATTGCCGTCCCGCCATATACCGATAGGCCTGGCAGTCGGGTTTCTGGTGGTGGCGGCACTGTTTCCACTGGTCAACAATGTCGGCATGTCGTGGGGAATCATGCTTTACATGTTCTCCCGCGGCGCTTTTGTAGTGATGGGCGTTCCGTTGGGTCAGAGCCAACAGCCCCATGCGGCGGCCGGAGTACATGTTCATGCGTGATGAACGGTCGCTTGTGGCCAGCCCGTGGACGTGTCTCGGAAACAACGCCGTGACGACTCGAGCAGATCATTCTCGGGGGCGTCCATGAGTGCGATGCGCATCCTCTGGACGGTCAACATTCCCTTGCCTGCGGCAAGTGAAACGCTGGGCCTGCCGAAGTCTCCGTTCGGCGGCTGGCTGTCCACCACGACCCAGCGCTTGGCCAGGGAACCTGGCGTGCAGCTAGGCGTGGCCATGCGCTCACCCGTGCCGGAGTTGCGGTCGGTCGATATTGACGGCATCCGCTATTACGCCCTGCCGCAGGCCGGCAAGGGCGGCCTGGACGCACGTGCAGAGGATTGCAACCGCGTGCTGGAAGATTTCCGCCCAGACATGCTGCACGCGGAAGGATCGGAGATGGCCTACACCCGTCGCATGCTGCGGGCATGGCGCGGGCCGCGCCTGCTCAGCCTGCAAGGGGTGATCAACGGCATCGAGCCACACCAGTTGGGGGGATTGCGACCGTGGCGCATGATGTCCTCCATGCGTCCGCGGCAAATGCTGGCTGCCTTGGCGCTCGTCACGAACAAACGGCTGCGGTTCGACCCCCGATTGCCGATCGAGCGGGAGACGATCTCGCTCGCCAGCCACATCATGGGACGAACCAGTTGGGACCGGGCCCAAGCCTGGGCGCTCAACCCTGCAGCGCGGTATTTCCAGTGCCACCGCACGCTTCGCACGCCCTTCCATTCGCAGCGCTGGACGCTGGATGGTTGCGAGCGCCAAACCCTCTTCATCGGCAACTCCGCTGTCCCGTTGAAGGGCGTCCATGTGCTGCTGGAATCCCTGGTGTTGCTGAAGCGGGAGTTTCCGGATGTCAGGTTGGTCGTCGCTGGCGAGCGGCCGGGGGAGCGCGGATCAGCCCTTCGCAAGTGGCTCGACTACGCGTCCTGTTTGAACGACCGGATTGGCCAGCTTGGTCTGGCCGCACAGGTCGAGTTCACCGGCATGCTGGATGCGCAGGACATGGCCGAGCGGATGCGGCGCTGTCACGTCTACGTCATGAGCTCGCTGATCGAAAACAGCCCCAATACTCTGGGCGAAGCGATGATGCTGGGGATGCCCTGCGCCGCTGCCTATGCTGGCGGCGCGCCCAGCATGGCCGTGGACGAGCAGGAGGCGCTGTTCTTCCGCGCCGGCGACCCCGTCACCATGGCTCATCAAATCAAGCGTCTGTTCGATTCCGATGCGCTTTGCGCACGCCTGGCCGAAGCAGCGCACGTTCGTGCCATGCACACGCACGATCCGGAGCGCAACTTCCAGGATCTGATGGCAGCCTATCGGACTATCCTAGGTTCGGAGAACGAAGCATGACGACCGCGCTGGCACCCGTGGTGGTCTTTGGCTACAACCGCCCGCAGCACCTGCGGCGCACGCTGGATGCCTTGGCCGCTTGCCGACTGGCGGAAAAGTCCGATGTGTACGTCTTTGCCGATGGCCCGCGCAAGCCAACCGCCGCCGACGCGGTGGCCGAGGTGCGACAAGTATTGGCGGCGGAAGCCGAGGCGGGTCGTTTTGCATCGTTCCGGGTCGAAGAATCGGAGACCAACCGGGGGCTGGCCAATTCGATCATTCATGGCGTGGGCCAAGTGCTGGCGGTTCACGGCCGGGTGATCGTGCTGGAGGATGATTTGCTGGTGTCTGCGGACTTCCTGGCGTTCATGAACGACTGCCTGGAGTTCTACAAGGAAGACCCCTCTGTAGGAGCGGTGTCGGGGTTCTGCCCGATCAGTGAGATCCCTGTTGGTTATCGGGAGGATGTGTTCATGGCCAATCGCAGCAGCAGCCAAGGGTGGGGAACGTGGGCCAGAGTCTGGGATGATGTGGACTGGTCGGCTGCCGGAGTCGAGCAATTGAACCAAAACTGGAAATTGCGGAAGGCATTGAATAGCGAGGGAAATGATCGCTATGACCGGCTGCGCAGACAGTTGGCCGGAAAGATTGACTCGTGGTCGATTCGCTTTGGGCTGTCCCTTTTCCTGCGTGGATTGGGAACCATTTATCCAACGGTCAACCGCATCCAGAACATCGGCTATGACGGGACCGGCATCCATTCCGGTATCGGTCGACCGAAGAATGAACAAATCGCCGAGGCACCCTATACCCTGCGCCCGGTGAGTGCCGATCCCAACATCCAGAGAGCGTTCCGCACCACCTATTCGGGCGGCTTCCCCGGTCGACATATGCGTGACCTGCTGGCAGTCTGCCCGCGCTTGGCAGGATGGCTAGGCCGGTGAGCCATCTTGCAAGGCCCTGGATCGCTTATGTCGGCCCTTTCCACTACCCGGACGGCGGCGCAGCGGCGCGGCGCGTGCTGGGCATGGCCGAGAGCCTGGACCTTGCCGGCTTCGATGTCGTCATCGCCAGTGGTGCGGGCGATGTGGCGGAAGCTGAGCCTGCGTTAGTCACTCACGCGCCGGGAATTTTCCATTGCCTGCTCGGCGAGCGCGTGGCCGAACACTGGCCGCGACCGCTGCGCCGCTTCCGCTATGCGTGGATGGGCGGGCGCACCGTGGAGTGGTTGGCGTCGCGGCCCATTCCGCCCGCAGCGGTCATTCTGTACAGCGGTTACACGCCTTACCTGCAACGCCTCCTGGCTTGGCGCCGCGCCCATGGCATCCCGCTGCTGTTCGACGCCGTGGAGTGGTACGAGCCGGAGCATCCGTGGCAGTACCTGACCTCGCCCTACCAGTGGAACATCGAGTGGGCGATGCGCCGCCTGATCCCGAAGACGGACGGCGTCATCGCCATCAGCCGCTATCTGGCGGATTACTATCGGGCACGCGGCCTGCCGGTGACCATCGTGCCGCCCACTACCAGCGCCATTGCAGCGGGGGATTGGCAGCCCTCCGCGCAGTTGCGGCTGTGCTACGCCGGGACGCCCGGTTACAAGGACGATCTGGGGTCGGTGTTGCAAGCGGTATCGGCCTTGGCAGCCGAGGGAGCACCGATTCGCCTCACCGTGGCCGGCCCGGATCGCGCGCTGCTGCTGGAGATGTTGGGGGATCGGGCGTCCGGCGATCTTTCATGGCTGCATGCGACAGGACACCTCACCTACGAGCAGGTAAGGGAATTGGTCGGCAGTTCGGACTTCAGCATCCTTGCCCGCCGCTCGTGCCGGATGTCGAATGCTGGCTTCCCGACCAAGTTCGTGGAAAGCTTCGCCGCCGGCACGCCGGTCATCGCCAACCTCACCAGCGACCTGCATCAACACCTGCATGATGGCGAGACCGGGCTGATCTGCGCTGGCAACAATGTCGCGAGCATCCTCACCGCATTGCGCCGGGCCCTGGCGCTGGATGATGAAGCGAAGCGGGGGATGCGGACAGCCTGCCTTGCGCAGGCACAAGACGCTTTCGCTCCACAGGCCCGCGCATCCGCCCTGCGCGAATTGCTGGAAGCACTGGGCGTGCAATCTGTTGCGAGTAAATAACCAGGCATGTTCAAGATCATCCAGACCATCTACTCCGTCCTGACGCCGCAGGAGCGTCGCAACGGCATCATCGTGCTGGCGATGTCCATCGCGTTGGGCTTCCTCGAAACGGCCGGTGTCGCCTCGATCATGCCGTTCCTCGCGGTGGTCGGCAGCCCCGAGATCATTCACCGGGTTGCCCCGCTGAAGTGGGCCTATGAAACTTTTTCGTTCGAGTCGCCCACGGCCTTCCTGGTGGCACTGGGCGTGATCGCGATCCTGATGCTGGTCATCACCTCCACCTTCAAGCTGGTCACCAGTTGGGTGCAACTGCGTTATGTGTCGATGCGTCGGCACAGCCTGAGCCGACGGCTGTTGCAGGTGTTCCTGGGACGGCCTTACGCGTATTTCCTCAATCGCAACAGCGCGGACATCGCCAAGGGCGTGCTGTCCGAAGCCAACGAGGTCATCAACCAGGTACTCAAGCCAGTGGTGGAGGTGATCTCCAATGCCATCGTGGCTGCCGTGCTGGTTACCTTTCTGGTCTATATGAATCCATTCATGGCGCTGGCCGTGGCGGGCGTGCTGGGTGTGGGCTATGTCGTCGCCTACCTGTCGATCCGGCGTCTCACGATCCGGCAGGGCCGTGAACGGGCGGAATCCAACCGTGCCAGGTTCAAGGTCGTCAACGAGGCTTTTGGCGGCATCAAAGAGGTAAAGTTGCGCGGGCTGGAGCACTATTATCTGAAAAGCTTTGATGGTCCTTCCAAAATCTTTGCACAGACCCAGTCCACCAACGCCATCGTTTCCCAGGTTCCCAAGTACATCATCGAGGCCATTGCGTTTGGCGTGGTCATCATGATCACGGTGTACCTGCTCTCCGTGCATGATGAGATCGGCTACATCCTGCCGGTACTTGGTGCTTACGCGCTGGCCGGTTATCGGCTGCTGCCGGCGTTGCAGAGTGTCTACAAGGGCGTTGTAACGGTGCGTTTCGGTATGGGTGCGCTGGAGTCGCTGGTCGGGGACCTTCGGGACGAGGAGACAACAACGCCGCACAAGCGAAAAGGATTGAAGTCAATGGACTTCAGTCATTCCATTCGGATGGAAGACGTCAGCTATAGCTATCCCGGCTCGGACAAGGTCGCCCTGTCCGACATCACTCTAGAGATTCCAGCCAACACAACCGTGGGGTTCATCGGTCATACCGGTGCAGGGAAAAGCACCATCGTCGATATCATTCTTGGATTGCTGCAGCCTTCCAAGGGTACAGTGCGCGTCGATGGCGTGGCTCTCGACGAGAGCAATATCCCGTCATGGCAACAGATTGTCGGATATGTCCCGCAGGCTATTTATTTGTCCGATGAGAGCATTGCTGCCAACATCGCTTTCGGCATTACACTCGAGAGCATCGACCAGGAAGCCGTAAGACGTGCTGCTCGTGCCGCTCAATTGCATGATTTCATCGAGCAGTTGCCGCAGGGATACGATACAAAAGTCGGTGAACGAGGGGTGCGTTTGTCCGGCGGCCAGCGCCAGCGCATCGGTATTGCTCGCGCCCTTTATGCTGATCCTCGGGTGTTGGTGCTGGACGAAGGAACCAGCGCACTCGACAACATGACCGAAGCGGCAGTAATGGAATCAGTACGGGCGTTGTCGCGCAGCAAGACGATCATCCTGATTGCACATCGTCTGAGCACCTTGAAGGATTGCGACCAGATTCATGTGCTGCAGCGTGGGCGAGTGAGCGGAAATGGCACTTTGGAGCAGCTTCAGATTGACAATGATATCGTGCGCGGACTTTCCAATACGTCTGATTCGGCTGTATCGGTAGCAAGCAGTTGATATCAATTTTCTGTAAAATCCTGTTTGAGAATATAGGCTTCTGATGAAAAACAAGCTGACAGTTGGAATATTTGGATATTACAGTTACAGAAACCTTGGCGACAACCTCATGGCGTATCTGCTTTCCAAGCAGATACGCAATACAGGTCATGTGCCCCTAGTCTTTTCTAAGTTTGCTGACAACATGCAGGATTGGGGCGTCGAGTTGGTCTCCGATGTCAAGGAGTTCGTAGAGCAGGCGGATCTTGTCATATTTGGAGGCGGAGGCCTTCTGATTCCCAGAAAGAGTCTTTCCGGCGAGGGTGCCGACTTCAATGAGGATCTTCATGATGTGCTGGAAATGGTAGAGGCGAACGGCACTCCGCTTTACGGCATTTCCCTGGGTGGTGGTGGCAAGCCCCTGAGTCAGATCGTCCCTGAAGAACGCCGCCGTCTGATACGCAGCCTGAATTATTTGACACTGAGAAACCGGGAGGATATGCAGCTCCTGGAACAGGCAGGGATCAAGGGCGAATTTCTGGATGATCTGGTTTGGACCACAGCCAAGTCTTTCCCCCTCACCCCACCGGCGAGCAACGGGCGGCGGCGTATCGGCATCAACCTTTACTTGGGGCGTTCCCGGCGCTTCAAGGTCCTGCGCAAGATCATTGAAATGGCCGTCCGCTTGAGGTCAGACATGGATTTTGTGTTCTTCGACATCCATCCGGGCCGCAATGATGAATTCAAGGCGTATAGCCCTGACAGGCTTCCTCGGAACTGCGAGCGCAGGCAACTCGTTGATATGGAGGACGCCTGCCGCCAGGCAGCCTCCCTTGATCTTCTCCTTACGACGCGCTTGCATCTTGGAGTGATGGCAATGAGTTACGGCGTGACAACCATCGCTTACGCCGGGCAGGAGAAGACACGTTTGCTTTACAACAGGATTGGTCGTGGAGAACTCTTCTGGAGAAGTGGCAAAATTTTCAATTTCATCAAGTTGTTCTTTTTTCCGGGGCAGTTGGATAAGACTTTGGAGCGACAAACAGCCATCGACGATGCAATTATAGACAATGCATCATCGCATTATGATAGGTTAGCCGAAATTCTGGATTCAGAAGCCAGCGGTAAGAGCTATTCAGGTGCATCTGGGTTGGGATGATCTTCGGGATATTTGAAAGCGGTCTTTTTTCCTGTGAGCTGGAATGAATTTGACCGATTGGCCGATCCTATGAAAGAAACATCATTGTTGGAAAGCATCACCATCATCATCCGCAGCGTCGGTGAGCGGACCGAGGCCGCTTGCCGTGCCGCAATCTTGCGGCACGGCATCGATCCCTCTCAGGTCATTCTGGTCCGCGAAGCACCGTTCTCCCGCGCAATGCGCGTCGGCTATCAGGCCGGTGTCGATGCCGGTCGCCCTTGGACCTTCTGCATTGATGCCGACGTGATCCTGCGGCCTGGTGCCATTGCCGCCATGCTGTCCCATGCGCAGCGCCAGAAGCCCAATGTCTTCGAGATTCAGGGCTTCGTTCTGGACAAGCTGTTCATCTCGTTGCGCGAGGCTGGCAATCACCTGTTTCGCACCGCATCGTTGCCCGAACTGATCGCCTGCATTCCCGAGGAGGGCAGTGCCTTGCGCCCCGAATCCACTGCCATGCAGGGAATGGTCAGGAAGGGCCATCGCTGGGTGAATGTCCCGTATGTGGTGGGGCTGCACGATTTCGAACAGTCCAATCAGGACATTTTCCGAAAGAGCTTCACCCATGCGCAAAAGCATCTGTATCTGATGCCAGATTTGTTCCCCAAGTTTCGTGATCGTGCCGCCGGAGATGCGGATTTTTCCGTAATGATCGAAGGGATTGCCGAGGGCTTGCGCGCAGCGGACCCGGTCAGGATCGATATTCGCCATCGGCCCTTCGAGCAGCGTTTCGAGGCATTGGGAATCGAAGAGAAACAATCGCTGGATTTGGATGCGCTGGGCCCTGATAATGTAGAGCATTTGCTGAGGCAATGGGCAAGGGCTTCTGACCTGACGGTGCGAGCACTGCCTGTTTCAGGCATCGAAGCCGTGGAGTTGGATGGCAGTGCCGTGTTCGGGCGAGCAGGTCGATTACAGGCGATTTTGCGTCGCAAACGCAACGAAGTGGGTTTGGGCAGGCTGTTGCCATTGATGGCAGCACAAGGGCTGGAGAGTGCTGCCGGGTGGCTGAGGCAGAAAGCAGGAGTTGCCAGGTAAGCTGCTTCTCGTCACCGTTCCTGATTGAAAGGGGAGAATTATGGCAAGTATGAAGCCGCATCGGCGGCAATGGATCATATCCAACCAGCCGCGTCATCCGGCATTGGAAAAGTTCCCGGATTTCCAAGTACGGCAAATCCGAGACGGCCTGTTTCTGCATCATGATTCCGAGTTGTTGATCGAGCAGAAAGGGGGAAGGGTTGTTCTGGGGCGCATGCTGCGTGAAGGCGATGGCCGCTACGTGATCCTGGATGATGGGAAACTTGAGTTGGATGCTACCGGGTCGCTGGGCGTTTTCTATTTCAGGGAGGGGGATGTTCGTTGTGGATCCAGTCCCGTTCTATTGTCTTTGGTCACTGGAAGCAGTTTCCTTCGTGCGGATCGCTGGCGTAGGATCAACTGGATCCCGTCACCGGGCGCGCCCATTCAAGGCGCGCGTCGCTTGATGATCGATGAGGTGCTCGATCTGGAGATCGGGACAACTTCGGTCAAACCCCGACGGCTGTCGGGGGCTCGAACGGTAAATGAGGTCGCGACCTTGCTGGCCGCTGACGCAGGCGAAACGGTCAAGTCCCTTGTTGATAAGGGTAGGCCGATCTATCTTGCGCTCACGGCGGGGCAGGATTCCAGAACTGCCTTCGCGGCTTTGGTCAAAAGCGGGGTGCCCTTCAAGGCATTCACCTTCCTGTTGAGTGATGGCGCAAGCCGAAGAGACGTACGCTGTGCCAGGGAATTGTGTCGTCTTTATGGCGTTGAGCACATGACCGTGAAATCACGATGGAGAGGGGCAAGGCGACGCAAGAATCTGTACTTGATGCACTCCGGGGGTGGGGATGGTGATCGCGGGCGCGATTATGCTGCCGGTGATTATTATCGTCATATACCGGATGGTGCGTTAGTGCTGCATGGCGGAACTCTTGGGCTGAGCAAAAAGGCGTTCTCCGAGATTTTTGAAAACCTTCCTTCTTTGTCTTCCAGAGCCGTCACGGACGCGATCCAGAGGACGTTAGGGGAAATAGAGCCCGAATATATTCCTTTTCTCGAAGAGTGGTATGCCCATCGTCAGCGGTTTCCGATAAGTGACCATGGGGATCATTTTTTTCTTGACCAACGTCGTGCATGTTGGGGTAGTGACAACCGTTTCGGTGAGGATGTATTCGGATTTGAGTGGGTGCTTTTTGCCAACTCATGGCGGATGGTGGATGCCTTCTTTTCTGCGCCGCGCGAGGCAAGGGAAGGTCTGCTGGCCCAAAAAGCGGCCATCGAACTGATGGTCCCCGGATTGAATGAGCGTGTGTCTCAAGTCAACCCGCCGATGGTTTTTTCCGATCGGCTGCGAGGTCGATTTTCAAAGCGAGGATTGCAAAAGGCGATTCAGCGATTCCGGCGGCTTGTCAGATAATTTTTACTGTCAAGGTCGAAATCGATATTAGCGTCAGGAAGATCGCATGCGGTTTGAAAGATTTGGGGTGATTAATGTTCCAGAACAACGTTTTACTGATCAGCGGCGGCACTGGCTCCTTCGGCAACGCGGTGCTGCGCCGCTTCCTGCAATCCGACATCGGCGAAATCCGCCTGCTCAGCCGTGACGAGAAGAAGCAGGACGACATGCGCAAGCGCTATGCGTCCGAGAAGCTGAAGTTCTACATCGGCGATGTTCGCGACCCGGCCAGTGTGATGAATGCGATGCGCGGGGTGGACTATGTATTCCATGCCGCTGCGCTGAAACAGGTACCGTCCTGCGAGTTCTATCCGATGGAGGCGGTCAAGACCAATGTGCTGGGCACGGAGAACGCTACCGAGGCGGCGGTGCAGTGCGGGGTCAAGCGGATGATCTGCCTGAGTACGGACAAGGCGGTCTACCCGATCAATGCCATGGGCATTTCCAAGGCGATGATGGAAAAGGTGTTCGTGGCGAAATCGCGCAATGTCGATCCGGCCAGGACCACCATCTGCGGTACCCGTTACGGCAACGTGATGGCCTCGCGCGGATCGGTGATCCCGCTGTTCGTCAACCAGATCAACACCGGCACGCCCATTACCATCACCGACCCGGAGATGACCCGTTTCATGATGACGCTGGACGACGCCGTGGACCTGGTGCTGTATGCCTTCCAGCACGGCAACAGCGGCGACATCTTCGTGCAGAAGGCCCCTGCGGCGACGATGCAAACACTGGCACTGGCGCTGACGCAGTTGCTGGACAAGCCGGATCATCCGATCCAGGTCATCGGCACGCGCCATGGCGAAAAGAAGCATGAAACCCTGCTCAGCCGCGAGGAAATGGCGCACGCCCAGGACCTGCCGGGCTACTTCCGCGTGCCGCCGGACCTGCGTGATCTCAATTACGGCAAGTACGTGGAGCAGGGCGAGAAGCGCATCAGCGAAGCGCATGACTACACCTCCGCCAACACCGAGCGCCTGGACGTGGAAGGCATGAAGCAGTTGCTGCTCAAGCTCGACTTCATCCGCGACCTGATCGCCGGCCGGCCGGCCGTGCCGGTGGATTGAGTGGATGCCGCTGTCGGTACTCGGAGTGCCTCTGCTTTTGAATCATCGTTTCATCGGGCTAGACTAATGTGACTTAGTCTGTCAGGGAGTGCTGTCATGTCAGTCGTCAACATCCACGAAGCGAAGACCCAACTGTCGCGCCTTATCGAGCGAGTTGTGAGCGGTGAGTCGCTGGTGATCGCCAAGGCAGGCAAACCACTGGTCAGGATGGTGCGGTTGGAAGCACCCGATCCGTCACGCATCCGCCGCCTGGGCTTCATGCGCGGGCAATTCCATGTGCCTGAGGATTTCGATCACATGGGTCGTGAGGACATCGAGGCGATGTTCGGCGGCACTACATGAAGCTGTTGCTGGATACCCATTTGCTGTTGTGGGCTGCAGGTGAGCCGGAGCGCTTGCCGGAAGAGGCGAGCCCGCTTCTGGAAGCGCCTGAGAACGAGCTTGTGTTCAGTGTCGCCAGCATGTGGGAAGTGGCGATCAAATCCGCACTCGGCCGGGATGATTTCAAGGTCGATGCCGCCGTGCTCAGGCGCGGGTTGATCGAGAATGGCTACCTGGAGTTGCCGATCGCGGGAGAGCATGCAGTCGCCGTGGCTACGCTTCCATCGCTGCATCGCGATCCCTTCGACAGGTTGCTGGTGGCTCAGGCACAGGTCGAAGGCATCATGCTGTTGACGGTGGACCCGCTGGTAGCGGCCTATCCCGGGCCGGTCCGGAAATTTTGATGTGGCAGGAAGCGCACGATGGACAGACACTGACATGAGACCCACCCGTATCCTCGTCACCGGTGCCGATGGTTTCATCGGCAAGAATCTGCGGGTTGCCCTGGCTGAACGCGAAGGCACGGAAGTGCTGCCGATCACCCGCGCCAGCACCGATGCCGATCTGGCCGAGGCGGTTGCGGCTGCCGATGCCGTCATCCATCTTGCCGGCGTCAACCGACCGCAGGACCCGAAAGAGTTTGCAACCGGCAACGCCGATTTCACCGCAACGCTGTGCGAAGCGCTGCGGAAAACCGGGCGGGGCATCCCGGTCGCCTTCGCGTCATCGATCCAGGCCGAGCGGGACAATCCCTACGGCCGCAGCAAGCGCGATGCGGAAGATCATCTGCGTCGATATGGCGAGGCCAGCGGTGCGCCGGTGGCGCTGTACCGGCTGGCCAACGTGTTCGGCAAGTGGAGCCGGCCCAGCTACAACTCTGCGGTGGCAACGTTCTGCCACAACATCGCCCGTGATTTGCCGATCCGCATCGATGATCCCTCGGCACCGGTGCGGCTGGTCTACATCGACGACGTGGTCGCCGAGCTGCTGCGCTTTCTCGATGCGCCCGGCGAGGGTGTGCGCCTGGCCGAAGCCGGCCCGGTCTACGCCACCAGCGTTGGCGAACTGGCGCGGCAGATCGAAGCGTTCAAGGCGGTGCGCGAGACGCTGGTGACGGAGCGTGTGGGCACGGGCCTGGTGCGCGCGCTGTACGCCACCTATGTCAGCTTCCTGCCACTGGAAGCCTTCAGCTATGGCGTGCCGAAATACGGTGATGCACGCGGCGTGTTCGTCGAGATGCTCAAGACCCCGGATTGCGGGCAGTTCTCCTTCTTCACCGCACATCCTGGCATCACCCGTGGCGGCCACTACCACCACACCAAGACCGAGAAGTTCCTGGTCATCAAGGGCCGCGCGCGCTATCGCTTCCGTCATCTGCTGACCGACGAAACCTTCGAGGTCGACAGCCATGGCGATGAGCCGCTGGTGGTCGAAACCATCCCCGGCTGGGCCCACGACATCACCAACATCGGCGATGATGAACTGGTGGTGATGCTGTGGGCCAACGAGGTGTTCGACCGGCAGAAGCCGGATACGGTGGCGAGCAAGGTATGAGCATGCGCAAACTGAAAGTAGCCACCCTCGTCGGCACCCGCCCGGAGATCATCCGCCTGTCGCGGGTGATGGCGGCGCTGGACGCGCACTGCGACCACACGCTGGTGCATACCGGGCAGAACTACGACTACGAGCTCAACGGCATCTTCTTCGAGGATCTCGGCATTCGTCGTCCGGACCGCTTTCTGGAGGCGGCGGGTGCGAGCGGGGCGGAGACCATCGGCAAGGTCATCATTGCCGCCGATGCCGCGCTGGCCGAAATCCAGCCCGATGCGGTGCTGGTGCTGGGCGACACCAATAGCTGCCTGGCGGTGATCCCGGCCAAGCGCCGCAAGATTCCGACCTTCCACATGGAGGCAGGCAATCGCTGCTTCGACATGCGCGTGCCGGAAGAGATCAATCGACGCATCGTCGACCACACCGCCGATATCAACCTCACCTACAGCGACATCGCCCGCGAGTACCTGCTGGCCGAAGGGCTGCCTGCGGACCGGATCATCAAGACCGGCAGCCCGATGTGTGAAGTGCTGGCGCATTACGCGCCGAAGATCGCCCAGTCCGACGCCCTTGAGCGGCTCGATCTCCGTGTGGGGGACTACTTCGTCGTCAGTGCGCATCGCGAGGAAAACATCGAGTCCGAGCGCAATTTCGCCGGTCTGGTCGCCACGCTGAACGCGGTCGCTGTTCGCTACGACTTGCCGGTGGTGGTCTCCACGCACCCGCGCACGCGCAAGCGGATCGATGCGCTGGGCATCACCCTGGATGCGCGCGTGCAATTGCTCAAACCGCTGGGTTTCAGTGACTATGTGCGGTTGCAGAAGGATGCCAGGGCAGTGCTTTCCGACAGCGGCACCATCAACGAGGAAGCGTCGATCCTCAACTTCCGCGCCCTCAACCTGCGCGAGGCGCACGAGCGCCCCGAGGGCATGGAGGAAGCGGCAGTGATGATGGTCGGCATGAACGTGGAGCGGGTGATGCAGGGGTTGGAAATCCTGGCTTCCCAACCGACGGGTGAGCAGCGCCTGCTGCGTCAGGTGGCCGACTACAGCATGCCCAACGTGTCGGAGAAGGTCGTCCGCATCATCCACAGCTACGTGGACTATGTGAATCAGGTGGTCTGGAAGAAGTGGGGGAGCGAGTCTTGAGCGACGCCGCGGACCACTACGAGGCCGCGACGCGGAAAGCGCCGCGACTGCTGTTCCATTATTCGATCTTGAATCGGGGCGGGGCGGAGAAGTCCCTGCTGCGCTTGATGCATGGGCTGAGGGATCGTGGCTGTGAGATCCATCTGGTGTTGACCAGTCCGGGCGGCGCGCTCGAGTCCGATCTGGGCCCTCGCATCCATGTCCACCATCTGCGAAAGATCAGTGCGCTCGGGGCGAAGAGCAAGGGATGGCTGGCTCACCCGCTGGCGCTGCCCGTCCGTGCCGCACGCTGGCTGGTTGCCAGAATGCAGGAGATCCCTGGACGCAGACGCTTGAGCGACATGTCGTTCGATGCCGCATTCGTTGGCAGCGCCGGCCTGTCGCCGGAGTTCATCTGCAATGTGGTGAAGGCGCGCAGGCGTTTCGTCTTCGTCCGCAATGACCCGCAGTCCGCAGATCATGGCGGGCGCTGGACTGCCAACATCCGCAGGTTTCATGCCCGCATCGATGCTTACGTGTGCGTGTCCAAATATGTTCGCGATGCCCTGGCTGCGAGTTTCCCGGAGATTGCGGACAAGGCGGTGTGCATCTACAACCTGCTCGATGCGCAGACGATGCGGGACAAGGCCGTCGGACAGCCCAACCCATTCCATGGCGATGAGGGTGTGGTTCGCGTCTTGACGGTCTGCCGCTTGCAGGAGGTATCCAAGGGCCTGCTGCGCATGGTGGAGGTCCATCGTCGATTGCTGGATGCGGGCCTGCATCATGTCTGGCATGTCTTGGGCGATGGACCGGATAGGGCTCTGCTGGAACGGGCCATCGTGAAACATGACGTCTCCGCCACTTTCAGGCTGCACGGATCGGTTGCCAATCCGTTCCCGTACTACAGGCACGCCGACATCTGCGCGGTGCTTTCGCGCTATGAGGGCTTGTGCGGCGTGGTCAACGAGGCGCGCGTGATGGAGCGCCCGGTGATCGCGACACGGTTTTCCGGAATCGAGGAACAGTTGGAAAGCGGCGTGAACGGACTGATCGTCGAGCAGGACGAGGATGCAATCTGCGAAGGGATGGCAGTGTTGATTCGCGATGCGGCCCTGCGAGAGCGGCTGGCGCGGGGGGGGTATCCTCCAGATCTGCTTGACGACCGGGCGAAGCTGGACAGCATCGAGAGGCTGATTCTTGCTGGGTCGCCTTCCGGAAAATAATGGAGTGATGTGACGTGTTGCCCAATTTCGTGTATTTCGGAGTGCCGAAGTCTGGATCGGCCACTCTGACCGAGCTGCTGAAGAAACATCCCCAAGCCTATTGTCCACGTCCGAAGGAGCTCAACTTCTTCAATCGGGATGACGAGTTCGAGAAGGGCCTTGATTATTACCGGGAGCGATACTTCCTTGGTTGGCAGGGCGAAAGTGTCGTCTGTGACAACTCCATCGGCTATGCGTCCGGCAATTTCAGGAAAACAGCCACCAGGGTTCGATCAGCCCTGAAGGGGGATGTGCGGGTGCTTCTTACTCTGCGACAGCCGGCTGAAAGGGCGTACTCGCAATACTGCATGGCAAGATACAAGGGTGGTTTCGAGAAAATGTCGTTCCTTGACGCCGTGGAGTCCGCCCTTGCTGCCGAAAATACATATGATGACGAAGATTTGCGACGGGTCCAGTCCGGCTCCAATTATTCGAGCGCACGTGACATGGCCATCTTCAGGCATGCCCTTTACTTGGTTCCGGGTCGCTATGCCGATATCGCCGGCGTACTCCTGGAGCAGTTCGGGTCTGAGAGTCTTCTCACCATTTTCAGCGATGACATCGCCGAGGATTTGCCCCGGGAGTTCCAGAGGCTGATGGATTTTCTCGAGATCGATGCGATGGATGTGTCCGGGGAAGAAAGAAGCAACGAGGCGACGACGCTCAAGTATCCGTGGCTGAAACGCGGATACAACATGCTTTACTCGTTGCCGTTCGTGCGCAGCGTGGTAGGTTCATTGAGCCCCGAACGCAGGAAGTTCCTGCGCCGGCGGCTGATGTCATGGAATTATACGAAGAACACCTCCGTGCCAAAGCCGCCTCACGAGGCGATGCTGCTGCTCCAGTCCTATTACAAAAGTCAGATCGTTGATCTGGGAAAAATTTTTGACAGGGATATGTCAAAGTGGCTGGAAAAATATTCGTGAGGAAGGGCGGCACTTGGGCCCGGGAGATCTCGACCTGGGTGTCTGCCCCAAATTTCATACCCAAGGAGGGGTAATGCGATTGCTCGTCATCGCAGGCTTTGCCGAGTCCATCATTTTGTTTCGTGGCGCGTTGATCCTGGATATGGTCCGTGCCGGTTGCGAAGTGCATGTCGCGGCTCCTGGTTTGGAGCGTCAATCCACGATTGGCGCGAAGCTTGGTCTCGGTCCGGACCGGCTGCACGATATTCCCATGGCGCGCGCCGGTGCCAACCCGCTGGCGGACCTGGCCTCATTGGCTGCCCTGTACCGGTTGATGCGGAGAGTTCGTCCGGATGCCGTGCTTCCGTACACGATCAAGCCGGTCATCTACGGGACGCTGGCGGCGTGGGCTGCCGGTGTGCCGCAGCGCTTTGCGCTGATCACCGGCCTGGGGTACGCCTTCACCGAGGGCAAGTCGGGGATTACCCGGCGGGCCGTCCATTTCCTGTTCGGGTTGGCCTTGGGGCGGGCGAGCAAGGTGTTTTTCCAGAACCCCGATGACGAGCGCTTGCTGCGGGAAAAAGGCATCTTGCCGGACAGGGTTCCGTCGGTCGTCGTCAATGGCTCCGGCATCGATGTGTCGGATTTTTCGCTCCAGCCGCTGCCGGCATCGCCCGGTTTTCTGATGATCGCCAGGCTGTTGGGTGACAAGGGCGTGCGCGAATACGCGGAGGCGGCGCGACGGATCCGGGTCGATCATCCCCAAGCCATTTTTCGGCTGGTCGGCTGGATCGACGCCAACCCGGATACGATCAGCCAGGCCGAACTGGATGCGTGGGTAGATGCCGGCGTGATCGAGTTCCTCGGAAAACTTCCCGATGTCCGTGCGGCGATTGCCGAGGCTGCGGTCTATGTGCTGCCTTCCTACTATCGCGAGGGTACGCCACGCACCATTCTCGAAGCGATGGCCATGGGGCGTGCGGTCATCACCACGGATGCGCCCGGTTGCCGGGAAACCGTGGTGGAAGGCGAGAACGGCTTTCTGGTTCCGCCCAAGTCGGTCGATGCGCTGGTCGATGCGATGCGCAAGTTCATCACCGATCCCTCGCTCGCGCAGCGCATGGGCGCGCGTTCGCGCCAGATCGCCGAGGACAAATACGATGTGCGCAAGGTGAACGCGGTGATGCTCAGGGAAATGGGGATTGGGCAAGTCGAGCAGGATGGGGCACCCCATGCGGCGTAATGGCATCTTGTCCACGACAGCGGGACTTTCGCTCGCAGGAGGCGGGTTTCATCCCGCTTTGCCTCGCCGAGCGACGGCTGGCGTCCTTGGGGAAGGTTCCGGCTAGGACATCGCCCATGGAATGGCTGGGACTTGGATGGCAGGGATGGCTGACCATTGCCGTGGTGGTCGTCACGTTGGCGATGCTCTTGTGGGAGCGCGTGAGCCCGGACTGGGTGCTCGCCGGTGCGGTGGTGGTTCTGGTCGCGTCGGGTGTCATCGGGCCGGTTGAGGCACTTTCGGGGTTCTGGAACCCTGGCGTGCTCACGGTGGCGGTGCTGTTCGTTCTGGTCGCGGCATTGCGAGCCACCGGGGCGATCCGTTGGCTTTCCGCGTGGGTGCTGGGCAAGCCCAGGACCGAGTTCATGGCCCGGCTGCGGCTGACTTCCATCGTGGCCGCCTTCAGCCCTTTCATCAACAACACCCCGATCGTGGCGACGATGGTGTCGGCAGTCGAGCATTGGTGTCGCAAGCATGACATGTCGGTGTCGCGCTTCCTGCTGCCAATGAACTATGCGACGGTGCTCGGTGGCATGTGTACCCTGATCGGTACCAGCACCAACCTGATCGTGGCAGGGCTGGTGGTGGCGGCAGGTTTGGCACCGCTGGGCATGTTCGATCCGTTCCTGGTGGCTTTGCCGGCTGTGGTGGCGGGTGTGCTCTACCTGACTCTGGCGGGGCATTGGTTGCTTCCCGAGAGACGGACCGCCCTCGAACAGGCCGTGGCCGAGGCGCACGAGTATTCGGTGGAAATGCTGGTGGAGCCGGACGGGTCGTTGGCAGGGCGCACCGTGGATGAGGCGGGCTTGCGTCACTTGTCCGGTTCCTATCTGGTGGAGCTTGCGCGCGATGGAGAGTTGCTCACCGCCGTGGCGCGAGACATCCAACTCCAGGGTGGGGATCGACTGGTTTTCGTTGGCGTCACCGGCGCGGTGCGCGAGTTGCGGCGTATCGAGGGGTTGCGCCCGGCCACCGATCAGTTGTTCAAGATCGACGGTGCGGATGGGCGCAGGCATCTGGTTGAGCTGGTACTCAGCTCCTTCTCGCCGGCAGTGGGGCGCAACCTGCGGGAGTGCGGGTTCCGCAAGCGCTACAACGCTGCGGTCATCGCAGTATCCAGGCACGGGCATCGTCTGGATCAGAAGCCCGGGGATGTCGTGCTCCAGGCGGGCGATACGCTTCTGGTGGAAACCGCACCGGATTTCATGACTCGCTTCGGTCACTCGCCGGATTTTCTGCTTGCAAGCCTGATCGATGCCGACCCGCCGGTACAACGACGACACGCGATGGCCACGCTTGCCATCCTGCTGGGCATGATCGTGTCGAGTACGGTGTTCGGGGTGCCGATCCTGCTTTCCGTCAGCATTGCAGCGTTGGCAGTCGTGTTGGGAAGGTGCGTGACCCTGACCGAGGTCACTCGCAGCTTTGATTTGCGATTGATCGTGATGATCGCGTGCTCCTTTGCCTTGGGGGCAGCGATGGATCACTCTGGTGTCGCCACGGCGGTGGCTGCGCAACTGGGTGGGCTGGCCGGCTCCGACCCTTTTCTGACATTGGTGCTAGTGTACGTGATGGCGGTATTGTTCACGGAGCTTTTGACCAATAACGCCGCCGCAGTGCTGATTTTCCCCATCGGCCTGTCCGCTGCCCGCCAGTTGGGCGTCGATCCGATGCCCTTCGTGATGGCAGTGATGATTGGCGCATCAGCCGGTTTCGTCACTCCCATTGGCTACCAGACCAATCTGATGGTGTATGGGCCGGGCGGTTACCGGTTCATGGACTATGTGCGGTTGGGCCTGCCGTTGTCGCTGCTGGTGGGCTTTGTTGTGCTTTGGACCATTCCCCATGTCTGGCCGTTCTAGTTCCGTGGCTGGATGCCCGAGAGAATCATTGATGACCATGACCCCCACCCGCCTGAGCCACCTTGATCGCCTGGAGGCCGAGAGCGTCCACATCCTGCGCGAGGTGGCGGCCGAGTTCGGCAATCCGGTGATGCTGTATTCGGTCGGCAAGGACAGTTCGGTGCTGCTGCATCTGTTGTTGAAGGCGTTTGCGCCGGCGCGGCCGCCGATTCCGCTGCTGCATGTCGACACCGGCTGGAAGTTTGCCGAGATGATCGCCTTCCGCGACCAGCGCGTAGCGGAAACCGGGGTGGAACTGCGCACCTGGACCAATCCCGACGGCCTGGCGCAGGGCATTGGCCCGGTCAGCCACGGGGCCACCGTGCATACCGATGTGATGAAGACCCAGGCGCTGAAGCAGGCGCTGGACCACTGGCGCTTCGATGCCGCGATCGGCGGGGCGCGCCGCGACGAGGAAAAGTCGCGCGCCAAGGAACGCATCTTCAGCTTCCGCACCGCCCAGCACCGCTGGGATCCGAAGAACCAGCGGCCGGAACTGTGGAACCTCTACAACGCCCGCCTGCACAAGGGTGAGAGCGTGCGCGTGTTTCCGCTGTCCAACTGGACCGAACTCGACATCTGGCTGTACATCTTCCGCGAACGGATTCCCGTGCCATCGCTGTACTTCGCCCGCCAGCGGCCGGTGGTGGAGCGCGACGGTGCGCTGATCATGGTGGACGATGAGCGCCTGCCGCTGCGCGATGGCGAGCAGCCGCAATCGCGCAGGGTCCGCTTCCGTACTCTGGGCTGCTATCCGTTGACCGGGGCCATCGACTCCGACGCCGACACGCTGGAGGCGATCATCGCCGAGATGCTGGTCGCCACCACCTCGGAACGGCAGGGCCGGGTGATCGACCAGGATCCTTCCGCCTCGATGGAGAAGAAGAAGCAGGAGGGCTACTTCTGATGGACGCACAGGCACACGCGGCGGCGGTTGCCGCCTATCTGCAGCGGCACGAAACCAAGGGACTGCTGCGCTTCATCACCTGCGGCAGCGTGGACGATGGCAAGAGCACCCTGATCGGTCGCCTGCTGCACGACACCAAGCGCCTGTTCGACGACCAGCTGGCGGCGCTGGAATCGGACAGCCGTCGCCACGGCACGCAGAACGGCGAGCTGGACTTCGCCCTGCTGGTGGACGGCCTGTCCGCCGAGCGCGAGCAGGGCATCACCATCGACGTCGCCTACCGCTTCTTCGACACCGAGCGGCGCAAGTTCATCGTCGCCGACTGTCCGGGGCATGAGCAGTACACCCGCAACATGGCTACCGGGGCCTCCACCGCCGACCTCGCCGTGGTACTGGTCGACGCCCGCAAGGGCCTGCTCGCGCAGACCCGTCGGCACAGCTACATCGTCTCCCTGCTCGGCATCCGCCATGTGCTGCTGGCGGTGAACAAGATGGACTTGGTGGACTACGACCAATCCGTGTTCGACGCCATCGCCGACGGCTATGCCGAGCTTGCCGGGCGCTTCGGCATCGCCCATGTGCAGGCCATCCCGCTGTCGGCACTCAAGGGCGACAACATGACCGGCGTTTCGCCGGCAATGCCCTGGTATCGCGGGCCGAGCCTGCTCGAGCACCTGGAAACGGTGGAGGTGTCGGCCGGCACCTCGCGCAGCGCGCTGCGCCTGCCGGTGCAATGGGTGTGCCGGCCGAACCAGGACTTTCGCGGCTTCGCCGGCACGATTGCCGATGGCGTGGTCGCGCCCGGCGAGGAGGTGCTGGTCCTGCCCTCCGGACAGCGCTCGCGGGTGCGCCAGGTACTGGCCGCCGGAACGGAACTGGAGCGCGGTCGGCGTGGACAGGCGGTGATGCTGACCCTGGCCGACGAGGTCGATGTCAGCCGTGGCGACGTGATCGCCGCCGCCGGCGATCCGCCGCCGGTGGCCGACCAGTTCGCCGCCCACCTGCTGTGGATGGACTCGTCGCCGCTGCTGCCCGGCCGGCGCTACTGGCTGCGCCTCGGTGCGCGCACCGTCAGTGCCCAGGTTACCGAGATCAAGCACAAGATCGATGTCGACACCCAGGCGCAACTGGCCGCCAGCCATCTTGACTTGAACGAAGTGGGTTACTGCAACCTCGGCCTCGACCAGCCGGTAGCCTTCGAGCCCTATGCCGACAACCGCGAACTGGGTGCCTTCATCCTGATCGACCGCCAGACCCACGCCACCGTGGGGGCGGGAACGCTCGATTTCGCCCTGCGCCGTGCCGCCAACATCCAATGGCAGCACATGGACGTGGACCGCGCCGCGCGTGCCCGGATCAAGCACCAGCAGCCGCGCTGTCTGTGGTTTACCGGCCTGTCCGGGGCCGGCAAGTCGACCATCGCCAACCTGGTCGACAAGCGTCTGCACGCGCTGGGCTACCACACCTGCATCCTGGATGGCGACAACGTCCGCCACGGTCTCAACAAGGATCTCGGCTTCACCGACGAGGCACGGGTGGAGAACATCCGTCGTGTCGCCGAGGTGGCGAAGCTGATGACCGACGCCGGGCTGATCGTGCTGGTCAGCTTCATCTCGCCGTTCCGCGCCGAGCGGCGCATGGCGCGCGAACTGTTCGCGCCGGGCGAGTTCATCGAAGTCCACGTCGACACGCCGCTGGCGGTGGCCGAGCAGCGCGACGTGAAGGGGCTGTACGCCAAGGCGCGCGCCGGGCAGATCCGCCATTTCACCGGCATCGATTCGCCCTACGAAGCGCCGCAGGCACCGGACATCCATCTGCGCACCGCCCAAGCCAGCGCCGAGGCGCTGTGCGCGCAGGTGGTCGACCAGCTTCTTCGGGGCATGGCGGATTGATTGATCCGATTGCAGAATTCGATCACTGCCCGCATCCGGAAGGGCAGGCCCTGCCATGGGCCAGCGTGCTGCTAGTGGCGGCGCGCCAAGCCGGGAAGGCGATACCCGCTGGGAGATGCTCGGAAGTGGAAACCCGACAGACGACTGGAAGGCAATGGTCGAGTCAGGCAAGTCGAATTTGGAGCAAGCTGGAGTAGGCGTCCCTCATGTCGAAGATTGAAGAGCTGTGCCAGCCCCTCGTAGACCTGGCCCGCAATATCCACGGTGAAGGTTTCATCCCCTTGCATCGCCCCGCCTTCGAAGGCAACGAGCGGCAGTACCTCGTCGACTGCATCGACTCCAACTTCGTCTCCTCCGTGGGCGCGAAGGTGGTGGAGTTCGAGCAGCACATCGCCGCCTTCACCGGTGCGAAGTACGCCATCGCCACCGTCAACGGCACCGCCGCCCTGCACGTCGCCCTGCAGCTGGCCGGCGTCCAGCGCGACGACGAGGTCATCACCCAGGCGCTGACCTTCATCGCCACCTGCAACGCGCTCAGCTACACCGGTGCGCATCCGGTTTTCGTGGACGTGGACCTCGACACCCTGGGCCTCAGCCCCGAGGCCCTTCGCCGCTGGCTGACCGAACACGCCGAGCTGCGCGACGGCCAGGCCTTCAACCGCGCCACCGGCCGCCGCATCTCCGCCTGCGTGCCCATGCACACCTTCGGCATCCCGCTGCGCATCGCGGAAATTGTGGGGATCTGCGACGAATACGGCATCGCCGTGGTCGAGGATGCCGCCGAATCCCTGGGCAGCTGGGTCGGCGACCGCCACACCGGCACCTTCGGCCGGCTGGCCACGCTCAGCTTCAACGGCAACAAGGTGATCACCACCGGCGGCGGCGGCATGATCGTCACCGACGACGAGGCGCTGGCGCGCCGCGCCAAGCACCTGACCACCACCGCCAAGATCCCGCACCCCTACGAATTCGTGCACGACGAGGTCGGCTACAACTACCGCCTGCCCAACCTCAACGCCGCCCTTGGCTGCGCCCAGATGGAGCTGCTGCCGAAGATGCTGGAGATCAAGGCCGAGGTGGCCGCCCGCTACCGCGGGTTCTTCGCCGACACCGGCGTGCGTTTCGTCGAGCCGCTGCCCGGCACCACGGCCAACTACTGGCTCAACGCCATCGTCCTGGACTCCGAGGCCGACCGCGACGCCCTGCTGGAGTACACCAACAGCCGCGAGGTGATGACCCGCCCGATCTGGCGCCTGATGTCACGGCTGTCGATGTTCGAGCACTGTCAGCACGACGGACTGGAGAACTCGCGGTGGCTGGAGGCGAGGGTGGTGAATCTGCCGTCGAGCGTGCCGGAAAGAGAGTTCGGCCGATTGCGTTGATACAGGTCGTATTCCCGCACGGTATGACCTTGCCGCTCAGACTTCACATGCCAGACTTTATTCCCGTTCGGTATTTAATGGTCTAGACTCACCTGCATGACCTCTTCCTATTCCCGTACGGGTTCGTTGATCGCGCTGGCCGACGCCCGTGCCTTGGGGATGGCTGTCCGTCGGACTCGCAAAGCCCACGGCTTGACCCAGGCCGAGTTGGCCGGTCTGGCCGGCACGGGTCCGCGTTTCATCAGCGAGCTGGAGCGCGGCAAGGAAAGTGCGGAACTGGGCAAGGTGCTGGACGTGCTCGCGGTGCTGGGCCTGCGCCTGCTGCTGGACGGGACGGGCGCATGATCGAGCGGCTGGAGGTCGAACTGTTCGGGCAGCCTGCAGGGACGCTGGAGATTTCCGGCCCCTTGCGCAGCCCGGAGGATTGGACGTTCAGTTATCACCGGAACCACGTCCGGACCGGAGCGCCTGCGCTCTCGGTGACCATGCCGCTGCGCGAAGAGCCGTGGGTCGGTGCCGTGGTGCGCAACTGGTTCTGCAACCTGCTGCCTGAGGGAGCGGTACGGCAGGCCATCGTGCAGCGGCTGCGGATTGCGCACGACGATGATTTCGCCCTGCTGGCCGCGATCGGTGGCGAGTGCGCCGGTGCGGTCAGCCTGCGGGATCCGGACGGGGCGTCGGGTGTCGCCGGCGCAGACGAGACCGACCTTGAAGCCGTGCTCTTCCTGCAGGGCGATGGCGGTGGCGAAGGCAGCTGGGCCCTGGCGGGCACGCCGATGCGGCTGTCGCTCGCAGGTGCGCAGGACAAGCTGGCAGTGGTAGCCGAAGCCGACGGACGACTGCGCCTGCCGCATCGTGGCGAACCGAGCACGCATATCCTGAAACCCGACAGCCGCCGCTTCCGCGGGCTTCGTGATGCCGAAGCGCTGGGTTTGGCGCTGGCTCGTACGGTGGGCCTGGATGTGGCCGATGGGCGACTGGTGAACGTGTTGGGCCGGCCCGCGCTGCTGATCGAGCGCTACGACCGCTTGCGCACGCCCGACGGCACGCTGCACCGCCTGCATCAGGAGGACTTCTGCCAGGCGCTCGGTTATCCGGATGGGCTCAAGTACGAGGCCGGCGGCGGGCCGGGCCTGGCCGCGTGCTCGGCGCTGGTCCGCAGGCTCGCCCTCGGCCCCGCAGCGGTGCAAGGCCTGCTGGACTGGGTGGTGTTCAACGTTCTGATCGGCAACGCCGATGCACATGCCAAGAATCTGTCCATGCTGTGTGATCGCGACGGGCGGCGGTGGCTGGCACCGCTGTATGACCTGGTGCCGACGGTCTACCTGCCCGAATCGCTGGTGGATCGCACGCCTGCCATGCGCATCGGCGCTGCTGCGCGCATCGACCAGATCGGTGCCGGGGATTGGGCGGCTTTCGCCGAGGCGGCGGGCTACCGGAAACCCTATGTACTCCAACGGGTGCGATCATTGGCGGCTGCGATCCTGGATTGTCTGGCGGAAGTCGGGCGCCGGATCGTGCAGCAGGGCGGTGATCCGGAGCGCGTGCAGCGCGTGATGGCTGCCATCGAAGGCAATACGATGAAAACAGGGACCCCATGAACATCCTCAATCTGATCGGCCGCACCGCGCCGCTGTTCGACACCGACATCCAGCGCCACGAGGCCGAACTTTCCGGGTTGGTGCAGGCCAGCCGCTTCCTGGTGATCGGCGGTGCCGGCTCCATCGGCCAGGCTGTCACGCGCGAGATCTTCAGGCGCGGGCCGAAGGCGCTGCACGTGGTCGACATCAGCGAGAACAACATGGTCGAGCTGGTGCGCGACATCCGCAGCACGCTCGGCTACATCGACGGCGACTTCCGCACCTTCGCCATCGACTGCGGCGGCCGCGAGTTCGCCGCGCTGATGGCAGCGGAAAAAGGTTACGACTACGTGCTCAACCTCTCCGCGCTCAAGCACGTGCGCAGCGAGAAGGACCCGTTCACGCTGATGCGGCTGATCGAGGTCAACATCCTCAACACCATCGGCACCATCGCCCAGGCCCGCGAGGGCGGGGCGCGCAAGTACTTCTGCGTGTCCACCGACAAGGCCGCCAACCCGGTCAACATGATGGGTGCCAGCAAGCGCATCATGGAGATGTTCCTGATGCGCGCCAGCCTGGAACTGCCGATTTCGACCGCGCGGTTCGCCAACGTGGCCTTCTCCGATGGCTCGCTGCTGCACGGATTCAACCAGCGCTTCGCCAAGCGTCAGCCGATCTCGGCGCCGAACGACGTGCGGCGGTACTTCGTTACGCCACAGGAGTCGGGCGAGCTGTGCCTGAGCTCGTGCCTGCTCGGTGGCAACCGCGACATCTTCTTCCCCAAGCTGAGCGAGGAGCTGGACCTGACCCGGTTCTCGGATATCGCCGTGCGCTACCTGGAGTCGTTGGGCTTCGAACCGCACGAGTGCGCGACCGAGGACGAGGCGCGCGGCCGGGCGGCCGAGCTGATCGCGTCGAAGAAGTGGCCGGTCTACTTCTTTGCCAGCGATACGACGGGGGAGAAGGACTTCGAGGAGTTCTACACCGATGCGGAAACGCTGGACATGCAGCGCTTCGAGAGCATCGGCGTGATTTTGAACGAGCCGACCTTCGACGACGCCCGGCTGGAGGATTTCCTGGCAACGATCGAGGCCATCCGCTCGGGCCTCACCTGGGACAAGCCGGAGATCGTGGATCTGTTCAACCACATGATTCCGGACTTTGCCCACAAGGAAACCGGCAAATACCTGGATAGCAGGATGTAAGGCGGGCATCTGCGCATTGCAGGCAGGGCCACATCGGTGTATAAACACATATACACCCAAAGCTGGAGCAGGCCGATGGCTGCCGTTCGCTGGAACATCGCGGTGTCGCCGGAAGTGGATCAGTCCGTGCGTATGTTCATCGCCGCCCAGGGCGGCGGGCGAAAAGGTGACCTGTCGCGTTTCATCGAGGATGCGGTGCGCGCCTATCTGCTGGAACAGGCGGTGGACCAGGCCAAGGCCGCTGCCGCCGGCCTCGATGAGGAAGAACTGGACGCGTTGATCGATGAAGCCGTGCAGTGGGCGCGAAAGCGCTGATGAGGGTCGTTCTTGACACCAATGTGCTGCTGGCGGCCCTGGTGTCGCCCCATGGGCCACCCGATACGATCTATCGCGCATGGCGCTCCGGGCGCTTCGAACTCGTGACGTCCACGATCCAGCTGGAAGAACTGCGGCGTGCCAGCCGCTACCCGAAACTCAAGGCCATCCTTCCTGCGCATCGTGTGGGCGCAATGATCAATAATCTCCACAGGGCGGTGGTGCTCGGCAAGCTGTCGCGACTGCCGGAGGACATGGCGCTTGCGGATCCGGACGATGAGTTCCTGCTGGCGATGGCGCTGGAAAGCCAGGCCGATCATCTGGTGACCGGGGATGCCCGCTCGGGCCTGCGGGCGCTGGGGAACATTGGCCGCACGCGCATCCAGACGCCGGCCGTATTCTGCGAAATCATCGAAAGGGGCTGAGACCGGTCATGCAGCGAATGTTGGATATCGTGTTTTCCGGCCTTGCCCTGCTGGTGCTTGCGCCGCTGCTGCTGCCGGTGATGCTGATCCTGCGCCTGACCGGCGAGGGCGAGGTGTTCTATGTGCAGCAGCGCATCGGTCGCGGCGGCCGGCCTTTCGGGCTCTACAAGTTCGCCACCATGCTGAAGAACAGCCCCAACCTCGGCACCGGCACGGTGACGGTGAAGGGCGATCCGCGGGTGCTGCCGTTTGGCCGCTTCCTGCGCAAGACCAAGCTCAACGAGTTGCCGCAACTGCTCAACATCTTCAAGGGCGACATGAGCATCGTCGGCCCGCGACCGCAGACGCAGCGCTGTTTCGATGCCTTCCCGGCGCGCTCGCAGGCCGAGATCATCAAGGTGCGGCCGGGGTTGTCCGGCATCGGCTCCATCGTGTTCCGCGACGAGGAAGACTTGATGCATGCCAGCGCCGATCCGGAGCGCTTCTACGATGACGTGATCATGCCGTACAAGGGCGCGCTGGAAGAGTGGTACGTGGCCAATCGGGGGCTGTGGACCTACCTCGCCTGCATTTTCGTCACCGCCTGGGTGGTGCTGTTGCCCAAGTCGCGCCTGGCGTGGCGGGTGTTTCCGGGATTGCCCGAGCCGCCGCCTGCCCTGGCGGCGTTGGTCTGAAGGCATGGACAGAGCGGATGTCCATCGGCAGGTCGCCGCGCTGCATGCGGCCCATATCGACCAGGGGTTTCTGGCGACGCTGGGCGTGCCCTTCCTGACGCTGCTGTATCGCGCCATCGATGAAGGCGATGACAGCGTCCTGTTGGTGGAGGAACGCGGCGGCGAGGTGGCGGGTTTCGTCTCCGGCGGCTTGGGCATGGGTCCGATCTACAAGCGCATGCTGCGATCACCGGTCCGTTTGGGCTGGGCCTTGCTGCCATCGCTGTTCCGGCCGGGGCGTGTTTGCCGCATCATCGACATTCTCCGTTACGGGCGGCGCGATCCCGTCCGGGCGGGAATGCCTCAGGCGGAACTGTTGAGCATCGTGGTCGCCCCCGGCGCGCGTGGCGGCGGCGTCGCCGACATGCTGTATCGGCGGCTGGTCGGACATTTTGCACAACGCGGCGTGGAGGCCTTCCGGATCACCGTCGGCGACGCGCTGGCACCGGCGCATCGCTTCTACGCCCGGATGGGTGCGACGCCGGCCGGCCGGGTGGAGGTTCACGCCGGCCATGGATCGACTGCCTATGTGCATGCGATCCTGTCACCCGACACGGCCGGAAAGAGATGAAACGGTTTGGCCGGAGCAAGGCCGCTCGCCCTGCAAGGTGGGGCGGGATGCTTCATAGTGTGATACCGGCTCTCCGGCACCGCGACGCGGTCTGCCCGAGGGGCCGAAGGCAAGGATTCACAGGGGAAGTGTAGTGGCGATCAGGACTCAGACGTATCGTCTGGATCAGGCGGCGCGACGGCTGTTGCTGCTCGCGGCGCGCGGTGCATGGGATGATGCGCAGCGCGCCAAGGCGGCGCAATTGGCGGCGACGGTGGTCGATTGGGACGCCTTCTGCGCGGTGGCGGTCCGCTCGTTGGGCGTCTGTCTGGTTTCGCGCCAGCTTCAGACCGTCGATGGCGTGCCGGCACGCATCGTGGCGGACATGCGTGCGGCATCGCGGGTGCTGGCCGTGCGCTCCTTGCAGATAGAGGCCGCGCAACTGAACGTCATGACCGATGTGCTGGTGCCGCTGGGCGTCCGCCACGTTTTCTTCAAGGGCGCGTCGCTGGCATACCGTTATCACGCGGTTCCCAGTGCGCGTCCAAGCCGGGATCTCGACGTGCTGGTCGAGCCCGACAGCGCATTGGCGGTGGTACGCCAGGCCTGTGAGCGGGGTTACGCACCTGCCGGTCCGGTGAAAGTGGGGACCAGCGAACCGGAACTCGCGGCCTGGGTGAAACGGCAGACCGTGCAGAGCATGCATGCGCCGAATGGGACGCTGATCGAAATCCATCAGTCGCTGGATCATGGCGACGGACTGCTGGATGTCGGCCGCATGCTTTCCCGCGCCGAGATCCTGGACTTCCACGGGCGCCCATTGTCGGTCCTTCGCACCTCGGACCTGTTCGTCTACATATGCATGCACCACACGCGTCATTTCTGGTCGCATCTGCATTGGTATGCAGATCTGGATGCGATGACCGGGCACCCGCTGTTCGATCCGGATGAAGTGCGCGAGGTCGCTGCAAGCCTGAAGCTCACTTCCACTGTCGATGCCTGTCTCCAGTTGAACGAGTTCGCCCGCAGCGCCGACTGGCCTCGCGAGATGTCACTGGATGGCGATCCGGGTACGGCCTTGTTGCTGCGTTCCATCGACTGCCTGGAGGGCGGCCTGCAGCGCGAATATGCGTTGCGCTCGACCAAGCTGTCGGAGGATCGGGCGTTCACCTGGCAATCGACGACAGGCGAACGCGCCAGGCTTTTCGTGCGTCGGCTGCGCAAGCAGTTCCTGCGGGTGGTCAATGGCATTTCGCGCCGTGCCCGCGCCGTGTTCGGCGCTGCGGAGACGCAGGCGTTTCAAGGCAAGGATGCCGATGAGCATTGAGGCGGGCAACGAGATCCGCGCGACGATGCCTGCTTTGAGACGCCATTCTTTTCGTTCAAATCCATGACCCAGCCATCCAGAATTTCCGTTCCGTTGAGGTTGCTCCGTCGCGTCTTCGGACTGCTGATGGCCAGTTCGCCGCGCTGGACCTTGCTGGTGGCGGTGGCCAGCGTGGCCGAGATCCTGCTGGGCGTGCTGGCCCTGTACCTGATCAAGGTGCTGGTCGATACGGTGTCCGCGCTGCCGACCGGGGTATCGCTGGGCAGTGGTGCCCTGACGCCGCTCATCCAGGTCGTCGTGCTCACCGCCGGATGCACGCTGGCCTTCCTGATGGCCCGCGCCCTGTCCAACTTCGCGCGAGAAGCGCAGGGGCTGCATCTGGCCGATCACGTCAACGGCATCATCCACGCCCATTCGATCCGTCTCGACCTGTCTTTTTTCGAAAGCCCGCGCTACTTCGACACCCTGCAACGCGCACGCAGCTCGGGGGCCCAGCGACCGGCCCAGGTGGCATCGAACATCCTGATGCTGATCAAGAACGCCCTGCTGCTGGCGGGCGTGGTGGTGCTGCTGGGTTCGATCAGTTGGCTGGTGCTGGTCATCCTCGTGGTGGTCCTGGCACCGGCGCTGCTGGTGCGTCTGCATTTCACCCGCAAGATGTATGCGTGGCGCTTCCGGCGCGCGCAGATGGAACGTGAGGCGCACTATCTGGACTGGCTGATCACCTCCGACCATCATGCCAAGGAGGTCCGGATCGGCGTGCTGGGGGATCATTTCCGCAACCAGTACGCGGCGCTGCGCGAAACCATCCGCGCCGAACAGTTGGTCATCAGCCGCAGCCGGGCGGCGTTCGAAAGCCTGGTCGCCGCGCTGGCCACGCTGGCCTTCTTCGGCGCGCTCGGCTATCTCGCTGCGGAAACCGTGCAGGGTCGGCACAGCGTCGGTGACCTCGCGCTGTTCCTGGTGCTGTTCCAGCGCGCGCAGTCGATGGGGCAGGAAATCGTCTCGCAGACCTCGCAACTGTACGAGGACAACCTCTACCTCGGTCTCCTGTTCGATTACCTCGACATCCCGCCGATGTTGCAGGAATCCCCCGCGCCCGCGCCGCTGCCCGCACCCGAGGCGATGCGCCTGCATTTCGACCATGTCGGCTTCGTCTATCCCGGCACGCAGCGCAAGGTGCTTCACGACATCAGCCTCGATCTTGCGCCGGGCAGCGTCGTCGCCCTGGTGGGCGCGAACGGCTCGGGCAAGACCACCTTGATCAAGCTGATGTGCCGGCTCTACGACCCGACGGAAGGGCGGATCACCCTGGGTGGGCGCGACATCCGCGATTTTGCGCAGGAGGACTATCGGCGCGTGTTCAGCGTCATCTTCCAGGATTTCGCGCGCTACGCCAGCACCGTGGGCGAGAACATCCGGGTTGGCGACATCCGCTTGCCCGCCGACTCCCCGCGCATCCGTGAAGCGGCAACGCTGTCGGAGGCAGACGGCTTCATCCAGGCCTTGGCCGAGGGCTACGACACCCGCCTCACGCGCATGTTCGACGGCGGTGCCGAACTCAGCCAGGGCCAGTGGCAGCGCGTCGCCCTGGCCCGCGCCTTTGCCGCCAATTCGCGCGTCCTCATCCTCGACGAACCGACCAGCGCTCTCGACCCCGGCGTCGAGTTCGAGTTGTTCAAGGACTTCAAGTCCCTCATCGGCGACCGCGCCGCCGTGGTCATCAGCCACCGCCTGTCCACCATCCGCCAGGCCGACTACATCTACGTACTGGACGAAGGTGCCATCAGCGAGTCCGGCACCCACGACCAGCTCATGGCCAGGCAGGGCGTGTATGCCCAGTTGTTCGAGAAGCAGGCGTTTTTCTATCGGGCGAGCGAGGGCGGCGGAGTTGGCGCGATGCACTCTTTTTTGCCAAATGCATGAGACGAAGCCACGCACTTGCGAGCGCCAGCGCTATGCAAGGCGGTGGCCCGCCAGAACAGGGAGGAAGTAGTAGGCGCTCGGCTGAGGGATGGGGCTGATCAGGAAGTACCATGGGCATATGCGGTCCGGAACGGCAGGCCGAAGACTTCGCGGCATGGCATGCCAAATTGCGCGACCTGCGCGCCAAGGTTGCCATCGCCCGCCGTATCGATCGCATTGCATGTGGATCGTTGGGCGACGTGAAGACGTGCGGTGGCGAGATATCGGAACTACGCGTGGACGTGGGCAAGGGCTATCGCGTCTATTTCACGATGCGCGGCGGCGTTGTTGTCGTGCTGCTGGGCGGTGGCGACAAGTCCACACAGGCTGCCGACATTAAGCGCGCACGAAAACTGGCCAAGGACCTGAATCCGTGTTCCGCCAGCCGAGAATATTAGATAACGCATTGATTATATGGGATAATGCTGTATCTCCCCCGTTCACCCAAGCCATGCCCGCCTTCCAAGTCCGCCAGAGCCAGAAGCTCGACC
>Ga0265293_10002599_pt1 | contig 35639 bp, 29 predicted proteins | sample Munlanlewell138R_FD_192505 | JGI IMG/M metagenome (GOLD analysis project Ga0265293, IMG submission 192505) | Leachate microbial communities from a municipal landfill in Southern Ontario, Canada - Leachate well 138R | ecosystem: Engineered > Solid waste > Landfill > Unclassified | place: Canada... | reverse complement strand
TCTTGGAGTCCTGCTATATTACCCATTATTAAACCATGGTCAATCGGTATAATAACAGATTTACCACTCTTTGGATTTAAAATGTGTGATAATCTAAGATCTTTTATTCCCATTTTTTCTACCTTCTCTCATGACCTTTTTGGAAATACGATTTAAAATAAATTCAATTTTACAATCTATATTGCTCTACCAAAGAATTTATAGTATCAGAAAGATCTAAAAGTTTTTGAGATTCCAAAGTTAATCCCTCCATAGCACTTGCAACTTCTTCTAAATTCTGTTTAAATATAAGAAGCCCTTGGGAGGTGTCTTCAAACTTTTTAGATATTTCTGTAGTTTCATTACTTACTTCACTTATTAGTTGATTTTCATCATCTATAAAGTTTTTTAAAATTTCTACCGTATTTACAATACTCTCAATATATTCCTTAACGCTATTTATTTGTAAACTTAATCGCTCAATTTGTTTGGCACTTTCTTCAACTTTTTTACTTGTATTTATATTTGATTCAACCACTGTATTTACAGTACTTTCCATCTTAGTAATAGCGTCTTTAATATCAAATGCCATTTTTTCTGAGTCTTCTGCAAGTTTTCTAACTTCTTCGGCTACCACTGCAAAACCTTTCCCAGCTTCTCCTGCACGAGCTGCTTCTATTGCGGCATTTAAAGATAATAGATTTGTTTGTTCAGCGATAGTTCTTATATTTTCAACAAAAGAACTGACATCCATAGTGACTTTTAATAGTTTTTTCATATCTAAAATATTTTTTTCTACATCTTTAGTAATTTTCTTGTTTTCTTCTGCAACATTCAATATTTTTGATATTTCTTCATTTATAGCAAGTTTAAATTTTTCCGCATTTAAAAGGGATTCTTCTGCTTGACAGCTTAAGAGATCAGATCTATTTTTGACTTCATTCAAAGAAGAGGTTAATTCTATTAATCTATCAACTGAGTCGTTGAGGGTTTCACTGTAACTTTTAACTTCTCCTGAAATTTCCTCACTAACTGCTGAATATTCCTCAACAGCCGATGCAGTATTTTCAGAATTTTGTATAAGGATTGTTGTAGAAGTTTTTAGCTCATTTAAAGTTTTATTTAAAGAGCTTGCAACTTTAATGAATGCGTTATGAACCAAAGCTACCTCATCTTTTTTTAAGGAAGGAGTTGGTAATTGTGAAAGATCCTTTTTTAAAATATTATCTGCTAATTTACTTGTATTTTTTAGTGTCCCGGTTATTGAACGATTTAGTACATAAGTTATTAGAATGATAATACATATAACTATTATCGTAGTAACTAAAGTTTTATTATAAACAGAATTTATGCTCTTGAGAACATTTTGAGCGTTATTGGAAATAACTTGTGCATTTGAAATAGCATATTTTTGTATATTATCCATTTCTTTTTCAACTAAGTCAGAAAATTTTTCTAAAGAAGGAATTAATTGACTACTGATGAGACTACTTAAATCGTTGGTTAATTCTTGAACCTCAGTTTGGTTTTTTGATAAGTTAATAGTTAAAGAAGAAGTTTCATCTCTTAATTTTTCTCTTTCTGAACATAACTGAACGTATTTAATTACATTTTGACGATATACATCAACAGTTTTTTCAAGAATGACGGCTTCAATCGGATTCATAACGAAATATCCACCATCCAAGACAAACTGAATAATTTTTTTTATATCTTGAATAGGGATATCTAGAGATTCTATTATTTTTTCAGACACATTATTTTGTATCAATATTTCTCTTGCTGTTAGTTTAAGAAGATTTATACTAGCTTCGACTTGTGGAAAATTAGGAAGTAAGGAACTGTTCCATAATTTTTCTATACCCCAAATACCAATTTCTTCCAAACTTATTCTTTTTTCAGCATCGTGTTTAACTTGTTCATTACCTTCAAAATCATTCCACTCAGGAATATTTTCTAAAAGGTCTTTGATTTTATTTATTTCTTCTTCTAAGCGAGTAGAATTATAATTTAATAAGTAATTCATTTCATTTTCGATTTCCTGCACAACTTTTTCTTTATTAGAAAGAGATTTAGCTATTTGATTGGTTTTTTCATTATTTTGAATAATAAGTGAAATTATTTCGAGAGCTTCTTGATTTATGTTTTCCAATAACTGGAATAATTTTGAAGTTTCTTGTATAAAGCTTTCACTTAATTCTTTTGATTGAAGAAGAAATTTTTTACCTTCAGAAATATACAAATCAAAGTTTTTTTGATTATTTTCCACCTCACTTAATTTTGAAAGATATCCCGAAGAAATTAAAGATATATTTGCTTGGCTGGTATTATAAAAACCATGAAAAAAGTCTTGAAAAGATTCTAAATTTTCAATTAGGATAGCTACAGAATTTATAGTTTGATTACCTTGGTTTTCTACATTAGTTATTGAAAATCTTACAATCAATAGGATTAAGATTAAAGCTGTAATAACCACAGTATAGCCCAAAATAATTTTTAAACTTATTTTCAATAAATTCAACTCCTGTTAAACATAAATTTTTTCTTTTTGTGTAGCTAACTTCATAATTTTTTCTTGATTAGCTTCTTTGGAGGAAAGTATCCCTGTTAGATGCCCATAAGCCATAACAGCGATCCTGTCACTTATTTGCAGTATTTCAGGCAAATCCGATGAAATCATAATAATTGCCATCCCTTGGTTAGCAAGGTCGGATATTAATTCATATATTTCTGTTTTTGCGCCAACATCGATACCTCTTGTTGGTTCATCTAATATCAGTATTTTAGGTTTCAAAGCAACCCATTTAGCTACTACAACCTTTTGCTGATTTCCTCCAGAGAGAAATTTTACCTTCCTATTCATAGAAGGAGTTTTTATATTGAAAGTATCAATAGCCCATTTGGTTAATTCTCTTTCAGATTTTTCATTGACGAATACAAATTTTTTCAATTTATCTAAACTGGGAAGTGTTATATTATCTTTTACTGAATGTATTAATATAAGACCTTTTCTTTTTCTATCTTCCGGTACCATACCTATTCCTAATTTCATAGCGTCTAGAGGATTTTTAATTTCCGTTTCTTCATTATCTATGTATATTTGTCCAGATTTCTTCTTTCTTAAACCAATTATGGTTTCCATAATTTCAGTTCTTCCGGCACCTATTAAACCCGAAAAACCTAAAATTTCTCCTTCACGAACTTCAAATGAAACATCTTCAAAAACATCCCCACTCAATTGTTCAACCTTCAAGACAACATTACCAATTTTATGTGTCTTTTTTATGTAAAAATTTTCTATTTTCCTTCCGACCATCATTTCTACAACTTCATCTATTGTTACGTTTGAGATTTCTCTTGTTTCTATAAGTTCTCCATCCCTTAAAATACTTACTTTATCTGCGATTTCAAATATTTCTTCTAATCGGTGAGAAATAAATATTATGGTTACTCCTTTCTCCTTTAAATGTTTAATAACTTCAAATAATTTTGCTACATCTTTTTGAGGAAGTGAGGAAGTAGGTTCGTCCATAATGATTACTCTAGATTCTTTATAAGTAGCTCTTGCAATTTCAACCATCTGTTGAATTCCAAGGGTAAATTTTCCCAATTTTTCATTAGGATTGATCCTCAAATCGAATTCTTTTAAAAATTCTTTTGCGGATGTGTATAATTTTCCAAATTTGACAAAAGAGCCCATTTTAGGTTCTGAACCCAAAAAAAGATTTTCTGCTACTGAAAGATTTTCCATTACAGATAACTCTTGAAAGATAGTAACAATTCCTTCCTTAATAGCTTCAGAAGGATGTTTCCACTCACATTCTTTATCATCGAATATTATTTTCCCACTTGTTGGTTTATAGACTCCTGCAATTATTTTCATTAAAGTCGACTTACCTGCCCCATTTTCTCCTACAATGGCATGTACCTCTCCGGGATAAAAATCAATTGAAACATTTGACAAAGCTTTTACACCGGGAAATTCTTTTGTGACTTCTATAACTCTTAAAAGAGGTTTCATGATTCTTTACCTCCTCTTAGCTGATCAAAAGCAACGGCTATGATAATAACTGAACCAATAGCAACTTGCTGCCAAAATGAGGAAACCCCTAAAAGAATAAGTCCGTTTCTAAGAACACCCATTATTATTGCACCAATTACAGTTCCTAGAATAGTTCCTTCACCACCTTGCAAACTTGTACCACCTATAACAGTTGCTGCTATTACATCTAATTCATAACCTTGCCCTGCATTTGCTTGAGCGACACCCAACCAAGCAGTCATTAGAAATCCGGCAAAAGCCGCTAATAATCCGTTGATAATGTACACCAGCATCAATATTCTATCAGTTTTTATCCCCACTAATTTTGCGGCTTCTAAATTGCCGCCGGTAGCATATATTCTTCTTCCTACAATAGTATATCTCAAGAAAATATAGGCAATTATGGCTACTCCAGCAAAATATAAAACTGGAACAGGAATTGGTCCAACCATCCCTTGACCTTGAATAGTAAAAGATTGCGGAAAAGGAGAAATTGGCCAACCTCCACTTAAAACGTAAGCTAATCCTCTAGCGATACTCAGCATGCCAAGTGTACTTATAAAAGGTGGGATTTTTATTTTGGTGATGAGAAATCCGTTTACTAGTCCACATAAAACTCCCACCAAGAAACCTGATAAAACACTAGCAAGTGGATGTACTCCAAAATCGTGCATTAATAAACCCATAACTACCCCGGATAGCCCCAAGATAGATCCTACAGAAAGATCTATACCTCCAGTTATTATAACCATAGTCATGCCACAAGCCATGACTCCTATGAAAGAGACATTTAGGATAATTGTGAAAATGTTGGCTACTGACAAAAATCCTTTTGCTGTAATACCTAAAAAAAGCATCAGGACAATTAATACTAAAAAAATGGTAAATTCTCTAACAGCAAATATTTTCTTAACTAATTCCAATTCATTTTCCTCCTTTACTTCTTCATTATTATTTGCTTACCCATGCTTTCAAAAATCATTTGATCTAATTTTTATTTCATTTTATAGATTTTACAAGAATATAGGTGTAAATGGTCAAAAATATCTGTATTATCAAAATATTTCAAAGAACATTTTTATTAGATAAAGCAATTATTTTAAAGAAAGCAACGGGAGTATAAAATTCCCATTGCTTTTTAGAAAAAGAAACTATAGATTTACTTTTTTGTATAAACTTTGTTTGCAAATTCGAAGAATTCATCAACATTATCTTTTGTTACAACATCAACTCCTGTATCAATAATATAATCCACAGAGCCGTCTTCTAAAGTTACTTGAGGTAATAATTGTAGAGTTTTATCTACACCAATTTTATACATATTGTAAAGAACTACGACAGATAAATATCCCATATCATAAGGTCTTTGACCAACTAGACCTTTCCACGCATTAGCTTTTATGAGTTCTAATTCTGGTGGAAGGGTATCAAATCCGACAGTTAGTAATGATTGAGCTTTTTCCATCCCTCCTAATGCATTAACAACAGTGTTTACAGGTGCAAATAAAGGCCACCCTCCCGAAGCAAACCATCCATCTAAATTAGGATATCTTCTTGTCACATCTGTAAGTACTTGAATTGCGACAGCAGTGTCATCATTGCAGGGAAAAGGATCTGCTACATATACTATTTTTTTACCAGTTTTCATTGAATAATTCTCCATAGCATCTTTAAATCCAGCTATTCTTTCGTTCAGATTTACAGCAGCCAAACCACCTGTTAAAATTGCAAAATTCAATGTTTCTTTTTCCGGTTTGTATTGATCTATAAGAGAGCTCATAAGTTCTCCAGCTGAGTATCCAGCATTATAGTTATTTGTTCCTAAATATACATATCTTCCACTACCAGGTGAGTCAGAATCAAATGTTATAACAGGTATTTTTCTGTCTAATGCAGTCTTTATTATAAATTTAATTGCTTCAGGATCGTTGGGAGATATCCCTATTCCATTAACTCCGCGAATTATGTAGGTTTGTATCTTTTGGGCTTGCTCCGCTGCATCCGCTTCAATCGGAGCGTCAAATATTGCTTGAACTCCTAATGCAGTTGCCGCATCTTTCATACCATTCTCAGCAGCAAACCAATAAGGATTGTTCAAAGACTTTGGAGAAAGTAAAAAAGTTTGAGAAAACGCACACACACTACCCAAAATTAATAAAACTACTAACAAACGCTTCATAAAAACACCTCCAGTAATAATATAGTTAGACAACTAATTAAAAAATGAAACAAAAAAAGCCCTAACATAATAAAAATTATGTTAAGGCATTCATAACCTTACTTTTATATTAAACTTACTTTCTTCACACCAATTTCATGAGTATGAAAGAAATCATTTGAATTAATATAATCATTTTTTGTGCTTTTTGTCAAACTCATTTAAAAACGATTAAAACGGATTACAAGAAATCTTATAGAATTATAAATGATTAACTGACAAAATCTTAATTATTCGTCAATATTGACCAAAATTATAGCAATTCAATAAAATTAATTCTGAGGTTTATTAATTTATCAAAAGAATTTATAGTAATTTTTTCTCAACATTAATAAATTTTACCTGATTACAATCAAAGAACTTCTAAACTAAAAACAAAACTTTTTATTTACAAAATGCGATGATTCTTTAAATATTTATATTAATTATTAAGTTTGGTATAATTGATAAAGTAACTATATTTTTTCATAATGTTAAGGTGAAAAATGAGTGAATATATTTTGGAGTTCTTAAATTTTTCTGTAAAAGATCAGGATTATGAAGTTTTGACTAATTTTAATTTAAAACTTCAAAAGGGAGAAATTATTTCCATTGTAGGACAAGATGGTTCGGGCAAAAATTCTATCATTTATGGAATGATCGGTGATTTGCCTGCTGAAGGTTTACTATTGCATAAAGGTCATCCTTTATCATTTGACTTATTTGAATTGAAAACAAATAAAATAGAAATTATAAATCAAAAACCCAAATTAATAGAAAATATGTCAATTGCAGAAAATCTTTTTTTAGATATCTCTTTTAATAAAGAATCTTATTTTTTTTATAGTAAAAGAAAAACAAATAAAATTATTTTAGACACTTTTAAAAAGTATCATCTAAATATTCCTCCTAATACTAAAGTAAAAGAATTAACTTTAGAAGAAAAGAAGAATCTCGCATTCGTTAGAGCATTTTCTTTAAATCCAGATGTTGTAATTTTATATGAACCTTCAGAAAATATTTCTTTAACTTCCTTGAGAAATTTACACTCAATGATTAAAAGGCACAAAAGTGAAGGAAAAAGCGTAATTTATATAACAAAACAATGGGAAGATGCTTTAAGAATAGCCGATAGAATTGCCATTCTCAACGAAGGAGAGATAACAGAAATTCTCAGTTCAGATGAGGTTAAAAATAATCCTAAGAAATTGATAGACAAAATTATTGGTGTAAATCTAAATGACAATAGTTCAGACTTTAATGATAATCAATTGATAGATTCTGTTTTCGAAGCAGTAGAATACTTAACGTCAGAATATGAATTAAATGATCTTTTAAATTTATTAGCAGAAAATACTGCTAAAGCAACAAGAGCAGACGCATGTGAGATTTCTTTAATAGATGAAGAAACTTCTACTTTAATTGATAAATCTATTTATAAGAGCAATAAAAGTATCGAATTTATTTCTAATGAAGCTGAAATATTGAAATTGATTGATGAAGAAAGAGTTTATTATTTCACTAAAAGAGACAAAGGTTTTGAAAGATTTTTTAGACTAAATAACGATATCTGCAGCTTAATTTGTGTTCCGTTTTACATAAGATCACGTTTAAGTGGAATTATTCAAATTTATTATAAAGATTATCATTTGTATACTGAAGAAGAAATAAAATATTTAGAAACAATTGCTCATCAAACTGCTTTGGCAATCCACAATACCAAATTAATTGGGAATTCAGTGCTATTAAGGGAAAGCCACCATAGAATAAAAAACAACCTTCAATCTATAATAAGTTTGATCTCTCTGTATAAAACTTCCATAAAAAAAGGATCCCAAAAGGATATAATAGGGATGTTAGACGATTTAATTTCTAAAATAAAAAGTATTTCTGCGGTACATGATTTGTTAGCAAAAGATAAATTAGGCAGAAGTATCATTAATCTAAAAGACATGATAATCCATATCGTACAATTTATGATTAATACAAGAAAGGGTATCGAATTTAAACTTGAATTAGATGATGTTTTTGTTTCCTATAGTAAAGCTTCAACTATAGCTTTAGTTGTTAATGAACTAGTAACAAATAGTTTGAAATATGCGTTTATTGGAAGAGAAAGTGGCGAAATTATAATTGTTTGTAGATATCATCATGAATCAATACTAATAGAAATTTCAGATAACGGCATAGGATTTCCTGAACATTTTGATATTAACGAAAGTAATGGGTTAGGACTATCAATTGTACATTCAATAGTTACTAAGCAATTAGCTGGAAACATTATAATAAAAAATAATAATGGTGCTAATATTATTATAGAAATTCCCGCTAAGCAAGTTTCTATTAATGAATAATAAGGAATATTCTAATGTAATGTTGAGGGGGAAGTATATGAAAAATTTAAAGGTGGTAGTTGCTGAAGATGAAATTCTTATACTAATGGGATTAAAAAGCAATTTAGAAAGTTTAGGTTGTATTGTGATAGGTGAAGCCACAAATGGAAAGGAACTAATTGATATTGTATTAGAAAAAAAACCCGATTTAATTATTGCAGACATCAATTTACCGATCTTAGACGGACTTGAGGCATTAGATATAATTAATCAAAAGATGAACATTCCTTCGTTAATTGTAAGTGGGTATGATGATGAAGAACTAATCCAAAGAGCTTCAGAAATAGGTGTTTTGGGATATCTTATAAAGCCTATCGATGAATCTGACTTAAAAGCCGCAATAGAAATCGCTATTTCAAAATTTGAAGAAATTAATAAGCTTAAAAAAGAATTAGAAGAAACTAAGGATGCTTTAGAATCAAGAAAAATTATAGAAAAAGCAAAGGGAATAGTGATGGAACGATTGCAACTAAAAGAGGATGATGCGATGAAATTTTTGCAGAAAAAAAGTAGAAATTCTAATAAAAAGCTAGTCGATGTCGCAAAAGATATCATTGAAGCTGATAAGGCTTTTAGATTAGACTAAAAATATTGAAAAAATTAGCGATTATGGAGGCAGAGGACATGAAATACGTCAGATTTATGAAAGATACTATAATCAGTTATGGAATTTTAGAAGAAGAAAAAATTCAAGTTATCAAGGGAGATATATTTAATGAGTTCGAAATAACTAATGAAGTATATCACCTATCAGAAGTAAAGCTATTGCACCCATGCACTCCAAGTAAAATAGTATGTGTTGGTTTAAATTATCGTGATCATGCCGAAGAAATGAAAGATAAACTACCAACGGAGCCAATTATTTTTATAAAACCTTCGACTGCTGTCATTGGTCCTCTCGATAATATTATCTATCCTTCAATGAGTAGGCAAGTAGATTATGAAGCAGAGTTGGGTGTAATAATTAAAAACAAGGCAAGAAATCTAGAAATAGAAGAAGTAAATAAACATATTTTAGGTTATACATGTTTCAATGATGTAACTGCACGTGATTTACAAAAGAAAGATGGGCAATGGACCCGTGCCAAATCGTTTGATACATTTGCGCCATTTGGACCTTTTATTACAACAGATATAAATGCCAACAATTTAGATATACAACTTTTATTAAATGGTGAAATAAAACAAAATTCCAATACCAATTGTATGATATTCTCTGTAGAAGAACTTATTAGTTTTATCTCAAAAATAATGACTCTTTTACCAGGAGATGTTATAGCAACAGGAACGCCTTCAGGTGTAGGACAAATGAAAATTGGAGACAAAGTGGAAGTCAAAATAGAAAGAATCGGCACTTTGATTAATTATATTATGTAATTATCTGTTAACCTTTTTTGAATCTTTAATCTATCTTGTCGCTTTTTTATTAACTTTTCTTATAGCTTCTTCATTGTATCCCATTACTTTATTTAATATGTTTTCATTATCTCTCCATTTCTCTCTTACCTTTACATATAGATCAAGATAAACCTTTGTTTCAAATAATTCTTCAATATCTTTTCTTGCAAGTTCTCCAATTTTTTTTATCATGTTTCCGTTCTTTCCGATAATTATAGGTTTTTGACTCTCTCTTTCAACATATATTTCTGCTCTTACATACAAAACTCCATTCTCTCTTTCTTTCAATTCCTCTACTACGACGCCAGTTGAATGGGGAATCTCCTCTCTAGTTAGATTAAATACCTTTTCACGTATTATTTCAGAAATAATAAATCTAGAAGGCTTATCAATAATAATATCTTCAGGATAGTACTGTGGCCCATATGGTAAATGTCCAATAATTGCTAATTTAAGTTCAGAAAGATTTTCTCCCGTAACAGCCGAGACAGGAATACTTTCAACAATATTATTACAAACATCTTCTATTTGATTAATCATATTTTGGATGTAGCTTCTATCTCTAAGCTTGTCTATTTTATTAACAACTAATATAGTAGGAATATTAGAAGCATTGATTACCTCTGCTACCCTCAAATCTGATTTTCTTATTCCTTCTGTTGCGTCGGTCACAAATAGTATCAAATCTACTCCTTCAAGAGCATGAACAGCAATATTGTACATATATTCTCCAATTTTTCTTAAAGGTTTATGTATCCCAGGTGTGTCCACAAAAACGATCTGATAATTATCTTCAGTTAAAACACAATTTATTCTATTTCTTGTAGTTTGAGGTTTTTCAGATACAATGACAACTTTTTGACCCATCAATGCATTAATTAATGTGGATTTTCCAACATTTGGTTTTCCAGCCACAGTAACAAAACCACTTTTAAAAATATTCTCTTCCATATTTTCCTCCTACATTCGTCTAATTTTCTCGCTTTATAAATTCGAAATTCTTTTTTAGAAAATCTTCATTTCTAAAGTGACTAAACAATTTATTTTGCATCAAAAATATATAATCATCTCACTGATTACGTTGTAATTATATCATATCAAGTTTTTTTAAGAGTTCATACAAAGAAAAATTATTCTTAAAATTTACACATAAATGATATAATATGTTGAATAATTTAATACAATATTTAATTATTTAAGAATATTTTTCCCCGCTCTTTACATACTTACCTTTTTAAAAATCGTTCTACAATGTTCAAATATTGTACGACAATTTCCTTCATAACCTAATTTAATTTTCAACAAAATATACTACTTATTATACATATATTTTTCTTAATTTATTAACTATTTTATTGTTAGAGAAAAAATTACCTTCTGAAATCAGAAAGGAGGTGATTTAAAATGATATCAACAGCTAATAAATATGCTTTAAAATTAGAAGACGTATGTTCTCACGTAGGCACATTTGAACTTAAAAATATCTCTTTTGAACTTGGTGGTGGAGATGTACTTTCGGTGTTAGGGCCTTCAGGATCAGGAAAAACTGTTCTTTTAAGAACTATTGCCGGATTAATAAAACTAGATTCTGGAAAAATACTATTAGGCTCGCATAGAATTGATGATTATTCTCCCAAAGATAGAAAGGTTGGATTCGTATTTCAAAATTACGCTCTCTTTCCTCACCTTGATTCAAAGCTTAATTTGGGATTTCCTTTATATATTAGAGGAAAAAAGAAAAAAGAAGTGTACGTAGAAGCTACCAATGTTGCTCAAGAACTAGACGGACTTCCAAATTATTTAGAATTTAAGCCAAGTGAACTTCCTGAAGGTATGAAACAATTAATTGCCCTTGGAAGGGAAAAATTAAACGAGTGTAATTTATTACTTCTAGATGAACCTTTAAGCCAGCTTGACAGAAAATTGCATATCGAAATGAGAACGTTATTAAAAAAATTTATTACCGACTTAAGTAAAACAACCGTTGCTGTTTTTAGTGACCCTGAAGATGCGATTGCTCTAAGTAATTATATTATGATTTTAGATAATGGTGAAATACTACAATATGGAGAAACATTTGAAGTATACAATAATCCAATAAACATTAAAGTTATGGAACTCTTATCAAGATTAGGATTGAATATAATAGATCTTGAAATAGTTGGAGGAAAAATTTTCAAGACCTTTTCAGTTAATCTTCCCGATGGTTTATATAAATTATGTTTTAGACCAGAAGAAATTGAAGTCAGCAATAAGGGGTTAGAAGTTATATCTCAAAAAAGCTATATTTATGATTCTTCAAGAAAGATAATTGAATGTGATTTTAAAGGACAAGTTCTTAAATTACTAGTTCCTAAAAGTACTTCTCAAAAGTTTAAATTTGTTCCAACAAACCCAAAATTTTTTAATTTATAACAAAATTATTGATTTAATAAGTATATGTGAAAGTGATAAAAATAACGTTTAATAATATGATTGATTGATTAATGAACTATTACAAAATAATTGTGTTTAAAAGATATAGTATACATTCATCATAAAACATTCATATTATTTAATCTTTACTTAAAACAAATGAAAATTTATGATTTTCTTCTTTATTGACATGTATTTACAGATATTTAGTTTAGTTTATTCTTAAAAGCTCTTAAACGAGTTTGACTTTATTTGTGATTAAAGTTAAAATGTTGTTGTATATTATTGGGTTTATAAATAAAAGCTAAATAACAAAAGGCTGGAGAAAAGGAGAAAAGCCTATTCTTACCAAAAGATTGGTGAAAATAGGCTTTTTTCTTTGTTACATGTATTTAAGTTATATTACCTAAATACCTTGAGGAGGTGTCTTTATGAAACGTTTTGTGTTGTTATTTTTATCTGTTTTACTTTTGGCAGGGTTTACATTTTCTGTTACAACGATTGAATTTTGGCATGCTATGAGCGGACAAAGAGTTCCCCTAATTGAAAACATGGTTAAAGACTTTGAGGCTCTTCATCCAGATATTAAAGTAAACATTCAATTTACTGGTAGCTATCCTGAAACTATTAGCAAACTTATTGCTGCTGTTCAATCTAAAAATGCGCCACATGTTGTTCAGATATATGAAATTGGTACAAGAATTATGATTGATAGCGGCGTAATTGTTCCTGCACAAGAATTGCTAGATAAAGATCCCACTTTTGATGTTGGAGTATTACTTGATCCTATAGTAAATTACTATACAGTTGATGGAAAACTTTATTCAATGCCTTTCAATTCGTCAACAGCTTTATTATATTACAATAAAACTCTTTTCAAAGAAGCTGGACTTGACCCAAATAAACCACCCAAGACATATGACGAATTTCTAGAATATTCTAGACTTCTTACTAAAAAAGATTCTAGCGGAAAGACTATTCAATACGGTTTTACATGGCCAACTCACGCATGGGTATTTGAGCAAATGTTAGCGGTGGCGGATGCTCCTTTTGTAAATAACAACAACGGAAGAACAGGAAGAGCAACGGAAGCTGTTTTCAATAATGAAGCAGGTTTAAAGATATTTAAACTTCTCGACCAATTAAACAAAGAAGGCTTAATTATTAACACAACTCATGAGGATTGGTCTGCAGCAAGGCAAAACTTTATCTCCGGTAAAGCTGCAATGTTGATTACGTCAACTTCTGATGTACAATTGTTTGAGGAAGGATTAAAGAGTAATAATTATGAACTTGGAACTGCTTTTTTACCTGTACCTGATATTTCAATAAGCGGAGGTCCTGTAGTTGGAGGAGCAAGTCTTTGGTTAATTAAAGGCCATCCTGATAATGAACTACAAGCGGCTTGGGAATTAATGAAATTTATTAATAACGAAGAACAACAAATTACATGGCATAAAGGAACTGGCTATTATCCCGTAAGAAAAGATGCAGTGGAAACTTTACATTACGAAGGATTCTATGCTGATAATCCAAATTATTTCACTTCTTTGTTACAGTTATTATTAGCAAAAAGAAATTACAATACCGCAGGAGCAGTCATAGGAGTATTTCAAGAAGCACGTGAAACTATAGAAAATGCTTATGATAAAATGGTTGCTGGTCAAATGACCCCAGAAAAAGCTTTGAAATGGGCGGAAGAAGAAGTAACAAAACTTATAAAGGAATACAATAAATTTTATCAATAGTATCTATTAACAAATGCAACTAAAAATACTATAGCAGATTGAGAAACATCAATTATTTTCCAGGGGAGAAGAGTATTCTTCCCTGGATTTTAGAAGGAGTGAAATAAAATGAAATGGGGAAAATATACTCCATTCCTACTATTAATACCTACGTTTTTAATTATCATTCTTTTTATTTACTGGCCAACCATCTCATCTTTTATGCTTAGCTTTTACAAAGTCTCTCCATTTGGAGATAGAAAAATATTCGTAGGCTTTGATAACTTCATTAATTTATTTAAAAGTCAAGCTTACTTAAATTCAATAAAAGTGACTATAATCTATGTTGTCATCACTGTCTTTAGTGTAATTTTTTTTGGATATCTTATAGCTTTGCTGTTAGATAACAAAGTTTTCGGTGTTAAATTTTATCGAACTTTAATATTCACACCTTATGCAATTTCATTTACAATTGCAGGTGCTCTTTGGACATTTATGTTAAACCCAGTAGCCGGCCATATTAATTATTTTCTTGATCGTTTTTTTGGGATAAGCGCCAATTGGCTTACTGGTCAACCATTCGCATTGATTTCTATAATGATTACAAGTATTTGGAAAATGCTTCCTTTTTCCATTATATTTTATCTAGCAGGTCTCCAATCTATACCAGAAGAAGTCATAGAAAGTGCAATTATTGACGGAACAAACAACTGGCAAAGAATTTGGAAGATAAAATTTCCAATGCTTTCTCCAACAACTTTTTATCTTATTATTATGGAAATTACGCATTCTATGTTTGAATCTTTTGGAATCATAGACATAATGACAAAAGGTGGTCCTGTAGAAACTACTACGACCATGATATATAGATTGTATTTAGATTCATTTTATTTTCAAAAAACGGGAGAGGCTGCCGCTCAAAGTGTTATTTTGTTTCTAATAATGTGTTTTATTACTTTCTTCTATTTTAGGTTCGGCGAAAAAACCGTCCATTATCAGTAAGGGGTGAATAATATTGAAAATATCGTCAAAGAAGAAAATAAATTATGTATTAATCGAAGTTGGATTAATAATAGTATCAATAATAATGTTTTTACCGTTTTTTTTAGCTGTATCTATGAGTTTTATGAGCGAGGTAGAGGTTTTTTCATATCCACCAAAATTTCTTCCTTCTCAAATTAACTTTAAAAACTATAAAGAAGCATTAGATATAATGAATCTTAAGAGAATGCTTTTAAATTCTTTCATAGTAGCAACTTGTACTACACTGGGGAAAATAATTACCGGGACTCTTGGTGCATTTGCTTTTTCTTCTTTTAACTTTAAAGGTAAAAATACTCTTTTTTTTACTTTATTTATAACTTTGTTTTTGCCTGCAGAAACAGTAATGATTCTTCCTTTATTTATGATCATGTCAAAATTCGGGTGGGTCAATACATATTGGGCTTTGATCATACCTTTCACAGCATCAGCAACCAATACATTTTTATTTAGACAACATTTTATGTCTATTCCAACTGAATTAGAGGATGCAGCAAAAATTGATGGCGCGACTCCTATGCAATATTTTAGGAAAATATTGATTCCATTATCAGGTCCGATGATAGCAGGGGCTTCAATAATTAATTTTGTTTACGCTTGGAACATGTATTTATGGCCATTAATAGTCACAATGGATAATAAAATGAAGACAGTTCAAATTGGTGTAAAAATGCTAATAGCAACAGATAGTACAAACAATTGGGGAATAATCATGGCAGGAACATTGATGGCTGCCCTACCAACATTAATTTTATTTTTTGTACTTCAAGATCTATTTGTTAAGAGTTTAGTAACCAGTGGATTAAAGGGATAAAAATTATTTCTTGGTAGATAAATTCATATGAATGTTTAAATTCTTATTTTTATAATATAATATCTAGAGTGTACTTAATGACAATATCTAATTGAAAGTTCTTATGAAGGAGGAGCGATTAATGGAGGATTTTTTAGTATTGGGTCATAGAGGTTACAGAGCAAAATATGCAGAAAACACTATTGAGGCATTTCAAAAAGCTTTAGAATATGGTGCTGATGGTATTGAATATGATTCTAGATTAACTAAAGATGGGGTTCTTGTAGTATTACATGATGAAGAAATTAATGGTATAAAATTAAACTCCATCGAATATAACCAACTAAAGAATATTAAATTTCCAAATGGTCAAACTATACCTACTGTTGAAGAAACAATTAGATCTTTGAATAATAAAGCTATCTTAAATCTAGAAGTAAAAGAAGTGGAAGCAGCTATTCCTTCTTACGAAATAACAAAAAAATTAGGGGCCTTAAAAAGAACATTATTTTCATCATTCAAAGTTGATGCACTAAGAAAAATAAGAAAAATAGATAAAGAGGTTAAATTAGGACTATTGGTTCAATATGATACCTTAGATAATTTACCTCAATTGCATAAGGAATTAAGCCTTTATTCTTTAAATTTATGGGTTGATGCTGTGAAAGAAAATATTCAAGAATCATCAAAAATGTTAAGAAAATGGAAAGATGCTGGCTTGAAAATATATTTATGGACTCTTAACAATCCTCAAGATTTATATGATTTAGAAGGTTTTTACGATTGTGTAATAACCGATGAAGTGGAACTAATAGTTACTGAAAGAAAAAGAATGAAAAAAAAGGAACAATCTTCTAAATAATAATATGTTTAATTGCAATGAAAATTGACTTTATCAATTTGCGAAGATTTTTTGATTTAGTTCGCTTTGTTTACCTATAAACAGGCTTAGTCAACTAAGAATGACTCTGATACAATTTGACTTTATTTAAAAGTAAATATAAAATAATAATGATTTTACATATTTGGCTAGAAATCCAGAGAAAAGCCTATTATTTCCAGACAACTGGAGATAATAGGCTTTTTTAAGTGGTAGACTAATATTTTGGAATTCAAAAGGGTAATACACTCAAGGGAGGTTTTAATTATGAAAAAAGAAACAAAACTGATCTTTTTCTCCATTGTTTTAATTCTTTTTGGAAGTATTCTTGCTCATATGTTTAACACCTCATTTTATTCAGTAGACGTTAAAAGGATAAATTTTGAAACTGACACTGGTATTCTGTCAGGTCTTTTGTACATGCCAAAGGATGCTAGTGCAGCGGATCCAAGGCCAACAATCATAACTACCCATGGGTATTTAAATTCCGCTGAAATGCAGGATGCTAGTGCAATAGAAATGTCAAGAAGAGGATATGTTGTTCTTGCGCTAGATATGTATGATCACGGTCATTCTATAAATAAAACAACATATGAACCTGCTACATCTTTCTTTTCTTTTTGGCCTAATGCTATTTATGATGCTGTTCAATACATGTATAATCAAGAATATGTCTTGAAAGATCCGGAAGGTAATGGAATCATTGGAGTTGCAGGACATTCTATGGGGGGATTTTCTTCTACGGTTGCCATGGTAAAGGATGAGCAAGATTTTTTGAAAACTGGCGTAAGAAAAATACATGCAGGGCTAACTATGGGATCTGATTATTCTTGGTCTAGCTATCTGGGAATCAATTCTGATGTAGCATTTGCAGCTTACGGACCAAGAACTGTTGGAATAATAGCTGCACATTATGATGAGTTTTTCTTCGATTCAGAAGCCTCAAAGACTGGTGAAACGGTTGTTTTCAAAGATTTCATAAACAAACCTGAAGGAAGAGCCTTTTTAGGGAATCCTGAGAACCCAATTGAAGGATTAATGTTTACATTAGAAAACGGTGGTAGAAGGGTAATTTATGAACCATGGGAAATTCACCCTTGGAATCATTTCTCGTTTGAAACAACAAGATACCAAATATCGTTTTATACAAAAGCATTTCAAGGATATACATCTCCAAATCAGAAAAATGTGGGATTAGGTCCAGAAAATCAAAGATGGATGTTAAAAGAATATTCTGAATTTTTGGCATTAATTGGATTCTTCCTACTTTTTGTACCCTTAATAACCGCTCTCATTAAGTTGCCAATTTTTTCAAAGGCCATAACCACACCAACTTTAGTCATTCAAGCACCCAAAAATACACTTACAAAAACGATATATTGGATTTTCTTTATTTTTGGAGCTGCATTTCCTGCAATCTTCTTTCCAAGTTTGATGGTAAAAGGTGGATCAGGTATGGTTATTTTAAAGGTTTCATCACTCATAGTCTTTGCTCTGTCAATTATTATTGGAATTATTTTACACTCTAAAGCAAAAAAAATAGAGGGAAAATCAACAAAGTCAATCATAAACGGCACTATATTAATAGCACTGTCAAGTTTACTCCTTTTCTTATCTATCAATTTTGGAAATAATTTGTTTGTATTAAGTAGTTATTTCAATCAACCTACTACGAACCAAATTGTATACTGGGCGCTAATAGTATCTGAAGTTATTCTTATTTTAACGTTAGTTATGTATTATCTAAACAAAAGATATTCAGAAATCACTCCAAAACACTATGGCTTTGTAACTAATTGGAAATCTATAATATCATCCCTCTTTGTAGTAATTGTTGCTGTAGTAATTGGATTCGCATTACTATATTTAATTGACGCTCTATTTAAAACTGATTTTAGAATATGGACATGGGCGGTTAAAACTTTTGAAACTTCCCATTTAATTGCCGCTTTGAAATACTCTCCTTTCTTTTTCTTGTTCTATTATATAATAGGAATTTCTGTAAATGCTAATACAGGATTTATGAAAAAATCAAAAGGATATTTATTTTCCTGTATATCCGTTGTGGGAGGACTTGTAGTATTTTTGTTACTGCAATATGGTCTTTTATTCTTTAGAGGAAAGGCATTATGCCCATCTCAAGCTTTGAACCCCATCTTGCTTTTTGCTTTGATACCCTCATTAATCGTAGCAACTTTTTATACAAAAAGTCTCTATGAAAAAACTGGTAATGTATACACCGCAGCCTTTTTAAATACCATATTAATGACAATAATATTAGCAGCTAATACAACAACATATCATGGATTAATATAGGAATTATCGGTCAAAAAATCCAGACTCAAAACCGATATGGTTACTTTTTTCACAATGTATTTTTTTGAGTTAAACATTTAAAAATAGTGGTTAACATTTGTCAAAAACTAAAAAGTTTGTGATATAATATAAGAAACAAATAAATCTCTCGCTGAATGCGATTGATATGGTAGAGACTAAAGAGAAAACCATATCCAACCGAGGTTATTTCCTCGGAGCTTGGATATGGTTTTTTTGTTTATTAATCTGAAAATTGAGGAGGTTGAAAATTTTGATAGCTGTAATAGGAGGAGGCATAGTTGGTTCTTTAATAGCCAGAGAGATAAACAAATATGAAAAAGACGTGTATTTGTTCGAGGCTAAAAATGGAATAGGAATGGGTGTTACAAAAGGAAATTCAGGGATAGTTCATGGTGGGTATGACGATCCTCCAGGTACTTTAAGGGCCGAACTATGTTATATGGGAAATAGACTATATGATGAATTATCAAAAGAACTATCAATAGAAGTTTTAAGAGTGGGATCTCATGTTGTAGCCTTCAATAATGAAGAAGTTAGCATAATAGACGAAATTGAAGAAAATGCTATAAACAATAATGTTAAAGAATATAAAATATTAGATAAAAATGAAATACTAGAAATGGAACCTCTTTTGAACCAAAATGTATTGAAATCCTTTTATTGTCCAATTGCTGGCGTAACAGAGCCTTGGGAAGTAGCCATGCAAGCAGCAAGATCTCTTGAAATAAATGGTGGAAAAGTATTTAAAGAGAAAAAACTTGTTGAGGTAAACAGAAAAAACAATAAATATGAATTAATTTTTGAGGATGCCAGTTCATATTTAGCAGATTTAGTAGTTAATGCATGTGGTTTATATGCTGATGAAGTTGCTAAACTTTTTGGAGACAACTTACCTTTTATCTTCCCTGTAAAAGGAGAATATTTTCTTTTTGGAAAAGATATTAAATATACTAATTCTGTTATTTTTCCAACACCCACTCCTTTAACAAAAGGATGCCTAGTTGTTCCAACAGTTGATGGAGGATTTTTGGCTGGTCCTAATGCTCGTGGGGTAAAATCAAAAAAAGATTTTTCAACAACCCCCGAAGGTCTTCTAGAAGTAAAAGAAAAATCATTAAAATTAATCCCTTCTTTAGACTTTTCAAAAAATATTGTAAAAGTTTTTGCTGGTTTACGTCCTGAAACTCAAAAAAAAGATTTCTATATAGATGTAGGAGAACACGGCAATGTTATACATGTTTCAGGTATTCGATCACCTGGTTTAACTGCTGCTCCTGCAATTGCCAAATATGTAGTTGAATTTTTAATAACCGAAAAAATGCATATAGGGCTAAGAAAAAGGGAAGACTACATAAGTCATGTTGGAAAAATTCCCCATTTAGTAGAAACCAACCTAAATTATTGGGAAAAAGTAATTGAAGAAGATTCTGAAGCTGGAGAAATGATATGTTTCTGTAACAAAGTCACAAAAAAAGAGATTAAAGAAGCTATAAAAAATGGAGCAAGAACAGTTGATGATATAAAATTTGCAACTAGAGCATCATTTGGAGAATGCCAAGGAAGTTTTTGCACATCTAAAATTCTAAAAATAATATCTGAGGAAACACATATATCTCCTCAAGATATTCAACAAAATGAAAAAGGATCTTGGATAATTGCATCAGAGGTGAGGTCAATATGAAATATGAAACCGATGTAGTTGTTATAGGAGCTGGTGGTGGAGGATTAGCAGCGGCAATATCTGCAAGTAAAGCCGGGGCACAAGTTATATTAATTGAAAGGGAAGATGATTCTGGAGGCGTATTAAATCAATGTATACATAACGGTTTTGGATTACATTACTTTAGAAAAGATTTAACCGGTCCTGAATTTAAAGAATCTCTTCAAGAAGAGCTAGAAAAGACAAATGTAACTGTTTTAAAGAGTACTTTTGTTCTAGAAGTAACCCGAGATAAAAAAATACTTTTTGTGAATAAAAACGGAATAAATGAAATAAAAACTAAATCATTGGTTATGGCAACAGGAGCAAGAGAAAGACATTTTAATTCATTAGCTATACCTGGTGACAGAGTCAGCGGTATTTTTACAGCAGGTGTTGCCCAAAAATATATAAATCTACAAAACTTAAAGCCCGCAAACAAGGCTTTAATACTTGGGTCTGGAGATATTGGATTAATAATGGCAAGAAGACTGCATTTAGAAGGAATAGAAGTAGAAGGGGTAGTAGAGATATTACCTTATCCTGGAGGACTAGAAAGAAATGTTCAACAATGCTTACGAGATTATAATATCCCTTTATATCTATCCCATACTGTGACAAGAGTAGAGGGAGATAAACGACTTAATAGAGTATATGTTTCTCAGGTAGATGAAAACAGAAACATAATTCCAAATACAGAAAAAATTTTTGAGGTAGATGCACTAATAACCTCTGTAGGGCTAATTCCATCTATAAAACCTGTCGAATTTGTACAAACTGCGCCTGGTTTTGTAACTTCGAATACTAATCAAACTTCAGAAGACTGGATTTTTGCTGCAGGAAATTGTACAGTCGTGTTTGACTTGGTTGATTTTGTTGCAAGAGAAGGCGAAAAAGCTGGAAAGTATGCTGCTCTTTATGCTAAAAAAGAGTATCTTCCACAAGAATTAATAAAGATCAAGAAGGGAGAAAATATTAACATACTACACCCTTCATACATTGACCCCGAAGAAAAATCCAAACTTTATATCAGAGTCTCTAAAGTATTTGATAAAGCAGAAATTGTTGTAGAACCTTTAGGAATAAAAATTATAGAGGAAGAAGCAAGGCCTTCCGAAATGATTGAAATTTCATTAAAACCTTTTCAAGATTCAAAAATAAAAGAAATTGAGGTGAAAGCCCATGGAATTAGTTAATCACAAAAAGAAAAAGATAGTGTGCGTTAACTGTCCTCTTGGCTGTAAAATAAATGTAATTTATGCTGATGCAGATGAAATCGAAATATTCGAAGCAAAAGGGAATAGATGTAAAAGAGGCTTGGAATACGTTAAACAAGAACTTACAGATCCCCTAAGGGTAGTTGTTACAAGCGTAAAGGTCGAAAATGGAGAAGTACCTTTAGCTTCAGTCAGATCCACCAAACCGGTCCCTTTAAGATTAATGAACGATATTATGGAAATACTAAAAAATACTAAAGTTACCGCACCTGTTAAAAGAGGAGACATAATTATAAGCAATATTTTAGATACAGGAAGTGATATAATAATAACAAGAAGTGTGAATAAAATAAACTAAATAGCGTTTTAAAGCGGAAATAATTGATTGTGAAATAAAATACAAAGACGAGGGGAAAAAATGAATAATTTAAAAACATTAGTCAAAGAAAACACCATTATACCTGGAGTAAGAGACTTGAATGATGTTGTAGATGCTACAAGAACAAAGTCAAATATTATATTTTTACTTACAGGATCTATACTAGATTTAGAAAATATAGTAAGATTCGTTCGAAAATATGGGAAAAAATTGATAGTTAATATTGATTTAGTTGAAGGTATAGCTTTTGATAAAAAAGGTATCGAATATTTAGCTAAAAAAGATCTATGCGATGGAATCATCTCTACAAAGAATAATTTGGTTAGATGTGCTATGAAAGAAAATCTTCTAACTATTCAAAGAGTATTCTTAATTGACTCGGGTTCTCTTAATTCTATCAAAAATCTTATTGATAAAAGTAATGAACCAGACGCCTTTGAAATTCTTCCTGCAGTAGCCGCACCCTATTTTATCAACAACGTTAAAACTAACGGTATAATTATAGCAGGAGGGTTGATTACTAAAAGTTCTGAAGCTGAAGAATTATTTAAAAAGGGAGTCAGGGCTATATCAACGAGTGAAAAATCATTGTGGCTCTAATGTGGTTTTATATAGATTTATGTATAATTTAATCTAACCTATCAAAGGTAATATATAAATCTTTAAGGGGGAATTAAATTATGAAAAAAAGTTTATTGTCTTTTCTAGTTCTTCTTATATTTGCAACTAGTTTACTTTCATGGAGTGGGCATGCCGCTTATACGTATTATATAATTCAAGATATACCAGATATAGACAAACGAGTATCCATAACAGAGTATAGTTACAAAGAGGATAGGGAATATAATTTGGAATTTCTAATTCTTGAAGATGTTGCTGGAAAAAGAAAATTTATAGATGTACCATACGGGATAGATATTCCTCCAGATCCCCCACCAATAAATAACCAACTTCCTGTTTGGCAAATTTTATCAATATACTCACCTGAACCGGATTTTGGAATGGATGAAGGATTAAAACTTCATCCATTGCAAGGTCTGATAGGTAATAGCCAGGGAGTAAGACACATGAGATATAAAATAGGGATTTTGAAGGCTTTTGAAGCAGATAAATCTTTCTTATACTTTGTGAATATGTCAAAACAAGCCTTTGAAAACGGTGACGAATATTGGGGATACAGATTTCTCGCTCGCGCTATTCATTTCATTGAAGATCTTTCACAGCCTTATCATAATTCTCCCGGAACATTTTTTGAAATGATTGGAGCAGCTTTTAGCAAAAATAAAGCAAACAAACTAAATAATGCTCATTATTTAATGGATGATTATCTTATTTATCTTTTATTTTATTCTGATGCCGCTGCAAAAGAAGTTATATTAGGTGCGAAACCTATATTCTTTGACAGTTATGAAGATTATGTAAAAGAAGTTATGAATTATACTTTAGACAAATTCCCCATTATACACAAGGAGATTAAAAATGCTTTTGGAGACAAACTTGAAAGCCCAGTTAGTTTAGTGGACATAGAAAATGCTGATAAAGACGGTAAATTAGTGAAGATAAAATCCGAAACCTTAAGCATTTTATCTTATTCTTCCTCTGTTATAAAAGGATTTTTACTTGATTTTTTGAATTCTGTTGGTGAAATTTGATAATTGTAATATAACATTTATATATTCATTTTAAACAGAAAAAATAAACGAAATGCTTGAAAAAAGAAGAAATTATCAGACAGGGTCATAATAAGTAGAAGAAGTTGGATAACAGAATTATCCAACTATGAAATAAAACAATTATTCACTTTAGAAATTTGAAAGAAAAGAATTAAAAAACCTTAACTTTTGTAGATAAACCCAATACAACATTTACATTTTCTAGTAAGCTAAAATCCTCGTCAGCTATATTTTTGTTGATGTTTAATCCCGCGTATAAATCTAGCCCTTCAAAAATCCAAAGATTATTTTTAAAATTTTGAACTCCATAGAATGCTATGGTGTAGCTATCTAAATTGAAATCTTCTACATAATCTAAAGTTCCTTCTATATTAATATAACTTTTAGAAGTCTCTTTTTCAATTATCTCGATACTTGTCTTTGCAAAAAAACTGTAGTCTTTTGAAATCTTCTTTACTGTCTCACCATTTTCTTCAACATATTGCTTAGTTTCACTGTAAATTACCCCTGTATCAACATATATATCTTCAAAGGTGTATCCTAAAGCCATAGATATTGCAGAGTGATCTTGAAAAGAATTAGAATAAAACATACTAAGTTTAAAAGGTTTGTTATATATTTCGTTAAATCCAACTTTAATATAAGCTCCTTGATTTACCTGTGAAACTCCTGTTTCCATAAAGCCGAAAAGTCCCCACCTAATCCCAAATGCAGGATTGAAAGTATCAAAATAAAGATAACCTTCTTGAACAACTTCAGCTGTAGGAGTAAGAAAGGAAACGGAAAAACCAAAAACCCCTAAAATAATTATGCAAACTATAACTGCTATGGATTTTCTCATATTTTATCTCCTTTTTAAATGAAATATTAGTACTCACGTTAGAAATTCCAATATCTTTTTTCGGTACTTGTATCTAGGCGGGGTGAGGGCTCCGCCCTGGACCTGTTATAAATTCAAATGCTTACTTTTAGAAAATGTTCATTTATAAAATCACTAAAATGAAATATTGATATAATAAGATAATTTATCTTATTATATCAGATTCCTTCTCCTTTTATCATACTTTTCGTACACAAAATATTTTACATTGTCATTTCAAATTTTTCATATAATAGTTATAAATATATTTACAATTATTTACCACAAAAAAATGGCGCTTTGTGATAAAATTGCCTTTGTTACATTTATTATAATAATTGGAGGGATTAAGTGGAAGTCTATAAAAGAATAATTAAGATTTCTCTTCCTATAGCTTTACAACAAGTTATCTTTACAAGTGTCAACTTTGTGGATACTCTAATGATAGGGGCACTAGGAGAGGTGGCTATAGCTGCTGTTGGACTTTCTAATCAAGTTTTTTTCTTATATAACTTAATACTGTTTGGTCTAGTTTCAGGAGGCGGAATCTTTTTTGCTCAATATTGGGGAAAACAAGAAGAAGAAGGTCTATCCCGTTCTGTTGCATTGACGATCATTTCAGCTTTATTCTTTTCTATTCCATTCTTTGTATTAAGCTTTTTTTATCCTAATTTGGTCTTAAATTTTTTTAGCCCAGATATAGAAGTTATTAATCTTGGAGCCGTTTATTTAAAGATTATTGCCCTAAGTTTCCCATTATTTGCGATTTCATTGGTAACTTCTTTTATGCTTAGAAGCATTAAAAAAGTCCACATACCTTTGATTATTACAATCATAGAATTATCTTCAAATATATTTCTCAATTACCTTCTTATTTTTGGTAAGCTTGGATTTCCGACTTTAGGTGTAAAAGGAGCTGCTATAGCAACTTTAATTGCAAGATTAATAGGATGTATTTCTTCGGTTTTAATAGTATACCTAAGAAAAATGCCTGGTAGGATATATTTCAGACACTTTAGAGAAATAACCCCTAAATTCTTTAAAAGTTATTTTCACTATGCTATTCCTACAATGGCAAATGAATTTGCATGGTCTTTAGGAGTTACTATGTATTCAATTGTTTATGCTCATATGGGAACGAATGTAATAGCGGCTCAGAGAGTGATGGCCACTATCGAAGGTTTTGCAACTTCAATCACTTTCTCTATCGCTAATGCTGCTTCGGTAATTATAGGTAATATGCTAGGTACATCCCAATATGAAGAAGCATATGATGTTTCAAAAAAAGCTTTAAAATTGGCAGAACTAATAAGCATTTTTGCTGCTATAATATGTATTATAATTACTTTTTTCTTGGTAAATGTATTTGACGTTTCAGAGGAAGTTAAAAAGATGGTGAGGATAACAATTACAATTTCTATGAGTTTCCTACCAATAAAATTATTTAATGGAATGAATGTAGTTGGATTTTTAAGAGCCGGAGGTGACACCCGATTCTCTTTTATTGTAGAAGGTTCAACTTTATGGTTTATTGGAGTTCCGTTATCTGTAATTGGAGGTTTAGTTTTGAATTTAAGTTTTCCAGTTGTATATCTTTTAACTATGTCAGAAGAAGTTGTTAAGTCATTAATTCTTTTATCGAGATATAAAAGTAAAAAATGGCTAAAAAATGTGTTGGAATGAAATTAAAATTTGGGGGAATATATATGGAAGAAGTTGTTGTAAAAGTAAACAATCTAAAAAAACAGTACAAAGATGTTAAGGCAGTCAATGATGTCTCTTTTCATGTCAAAAAGAAAGAAATTGTTGCTATCTTGGGTCCAAATGGTGCAGGAAAAACAACTACACTTGAAATATTGGAAGGATTGAGAAAAAGAGACGATGGTGAAATATACTATTTTGGTGAAAAGGTAGACCAAATTGACTCGAATATAAAAGAGAAGATAGGTGTTCAATTGCAAAGTACAGTTTTTTTCCAAAATTTAACAGTAGTAGAAACACTTAAGGCTTTTGCTGGTTTATATCAAAAAAGTCTTGACGTTGAAAAGGTTATTACTGATTTTAATCTTGAAGAGAAAAAACGTAGTAGAATTTCCAAACTCTCAGGAGGTCAATTACAACGACTTGCTTTAGCTACAGCTGTAATTAATGATCCTGATATAGTCTTCCTTGATGAACCGACAACAGGTTTAGATCCACAAGCACGAAGAAATACCTGGCAAATAATATCTAATTTAAGAAATTCTGGCAAAACAATAATATTAACGACTCACTATATGGAAGAAGCAGAATTTTTAGCAGATAGAGTTTATATATTTGATCAAGGACAAATTATTGCGCAAGGAACAGTCAATAAACTTGTTGACTCTTTAGGAATGAGTTCAATTATATCTTTCAAAATCAATTCAAACGGTAATTTTGACGACATTAAAGAAAATTTGTTTAGCGAAAGTAATCTTAAAGTAAGTAAAAATGAAAATTTTTACAGAATCGAAGCTATTGATCTTGAAAATGCTCTTTTAAAAATCTTCGAAGAAGCAAGAATGAAAAAGTTTGATATATCAGATATGATTATAAGAAAGCCTAACTTGGAAGACGTTTTCCTAAAGTTAACCGGAAAACGATTGAGAGATTAGGTGAAATATATGAAAAAAATTATTAATCTCACAAAAGTGTTTTTTATAAATTCTTCAAGAGAGTTTGCTGTTCCTTTTTGGACTATTATATTTCCCTCGCTTTTCTTTATACTTTTTATAAGTATTTTTGAGAATATTGGAAACGTTGAAAATATGGATTTTAAAATAGGCATATACTATGAACAACCTTTACAAGGTATTGTAAAAAATGTTTTTGATGAGATTTTTTCTTCACAAAACAATAATAACCCGTTCGAGATAATTGAATATGATTCTTTTGAAAAAGGATTAGACAACTTAAAAAAATCAAAAATAAACGCTTTTGTGATCTTTCCACAAAATTTTAATCTATTAAATATAAAATTTTTCATCAACGAATTAGAAGTTCCTGCATTGAAAGTATATTATACTAATGAAAATACATCGCTTTACGCCAAAAATATCTTTGATGTATTCATTGATGAAATAAATGTAAGGATAAATACCAAAGGTGAAGTAATGCCTTTAACCATTAAAGAAGAGATCTTAGGAATAGAACAATCAGAACCTTACAGATATAGAGATTATCTGTTCCCGGCTATTATTCTTATGTCTATTTTAACAGTAGCAGTTTTTAATATGCCCTTTGATTTTTCTTTCAATGTAGAAAAAGGCATTTTTAAAAAATTAAGCTCTTCACCTATAACAAGTAATGGATTTTTTGTCAGTTTTCTACTTTCACATATTATTTTATTGATAATCTCTTTATTTGTATTATATATTGAAGCTTATCTTTTTAATGTTAGTCCATACATTTACAAACTTAATTTTATTAGTTATGCACTTTTTTCTATTATGGTAATTTTAAGTGTGGGGCTTTTTCTCTCTTCTTTGTACAAGAATATGGGAGCTGCTGGAGCAATTTCTCAAATAATATACCAAGCTACTATATTTTTGAGTGGTTTTTATTTTGATGTAACTAATTCACCCTGGATCATTCGCTGGTACGTTTATTTTAATCCAGTAACCTATTTAGTTGATGGAATGAGAAAGATAATGCTTGGAAGTTCTATTGCTTTGGTTAATATTCTCATACCTGTTATATGGATGATTTCTTCCATATTGATATTTTCTCTAACTTTTAAGAGGATGATATACAATGAAAAATAAACGTATGTTCTCTTTAATAAGCATATTTTCTAAAGAAACTTTTAGAAATTGGATGGAAGTATTTTTTACTCTCCTTTTACCTATACTTTTATTATTACTTTTTGGAACTATTTTTGGTACTGAAGCTTCTTCCAATAACGATGAATATCAAATTGGAATAGTTGGAGATGTAGATGAAACAATAACAAATTTAATTCCTTACCAAGTCGTTTTTCTTGATGATAAAAATAGTATTACTAAAGCCTTAGACCAGAATCAGGTTGATTTAGGCTTAATTATAAATGATGAAAATAAAGAAATAACTTTCGTACAAAAAGAACCAGATATGAATGATCAATCAACTATATTCATCAAACTAGAACTACAAAATATACTTAAAAAGCACTATGCTGGAATAAAAGAAGATTTTATAAATATAGAATTTATTGAAACATCTATAGGAGCAAGTCCAGAAAATAGTTTGGATTTTATTATAACTGGTGTAATAGCCTTGTCCTTGTTGTCAGGTGGGATGTTTTCAATGATCAATGTTTTCGGGAGATACAAAAAGTACGGATTAATAAAAAGATTTTTGGCATCTCCTGTAAAACCTTTAGAATTTACTTTATCAGCTTCAATATCCAAGCTTTTTTTAAACTTGATTTCCATGTTTATTATCATTATTTTAGGTGGTGTTTTGTTTAATTTAAATTTTTATTTTAATTGGTTATCACTTTTTTGTGTCTTTATTTCTTCATCAATTGGAATGATGGGGCTTGGAGTGTTACTCCTTCTTATATTCAAAGATCCAGCAGTGACAAGCGAAGTAGCAACCATACTTTATGTTGCTATGACCTTCTTTTCGGGAGTATATTTTCCAATAGAATTTTTACCTAAATCAATTCGTTGGATAAGTAATTTATTACCTGTAAAATATGTAACTGATTTGATAAGATTTTCTGGTAATATTAAACAAATAACCTTAAATAATTTTATAGTTATTAATTTGGTATTGTTTATTAGCGGATCTGTTCTTATGTTTATTTCATCTAAAGTTTTCTTAAAAGAAGAAAAATAACAAATTCAAATAATAAAATAAATAATATTAAACACAATTTTACTTGCTGTTTTAATTTTTTGCTTGACAAAACGCTTACAAAAGGTTATAATAATTAAGGTTAAATAAGGTAAAAATAAACTATTACAAAAGTGACCCGCTAGCTCAGTCTGGTAGAGCATTTGACTTTTAATCAAAGGGTCCTGGGTTCGAATCCCAGGCGGGTCACCATTTTTGTATTTCTTTTTGTTATTAATTCAGTCGCGCGAGTGGCGGAACTGGCAGACGCGCAGGACTTAGAATCCTGTGGATGAATAATCCGTGTGGGTTCAAGTCCCACCTCGCGCACCACTCTATATATTAAAAAATATAGAAGCGGATATAGCTCAGCGGTAGAGCACTTGCTTGCCAAGCAAGGGGTCGTGGGTTCGAATCCCATTATCCGCTCCAATAAAAAACCCGAAAATCGGGTTTTTTTGTTATTCTTCTTTCATAAAAGGATATCTAAAATCCTCCGCAGGAACAAAATTCTCTTTTATAGCACGTGCAGAAACCCATCTTAAAAGATTTATAATAGTTCCCGCCTTATCATTTGTTCCAGATGCCCTAGAACCTCCAAAGGGTTGTTGTCCTACAACAGCACCTGTTGGTTTATCGTTAATATAAAAATTACCCGCTGCGTTCGCTAACTCCCTTTCCGCCTTAATTATTGCGTCTCTATCTTGAGCAATTATAGCCCCTGTCAAACCATATGGAGACGTTTCGTCACAAAGTTTTAAAATTTTTTCAAAATCTGAAGGATCGTATACATATACTGTTAAAACAGGCCCAAATATTTCTTCTTGCATAGTTTTAGATTTAGGATTGTTGGTAAGAATCACTGTCGGTTCGATAAAATAGCCAATAGAGCCGTCATAATTTCCTCCAAAAATAATTTCTGAATCATGGCCATTTTTAGCATATTCTATATAACTTGTTATTTTATCAAAGGCCTTTTTATCAATAACTGCGTTCATAAAATTAGAGAAATCTTCGGGAGATCCTATTTTTATATCTTTTAAATCCTCTATAAGTTTATTTTTTACTTGAGCCCAAATATTTCTTGGTATATAAGCCCTTGATACTGCAGAACATTTCTGACCTTGATATTCAAATGCACCTCTTATTAATGCGGATACAAGCACATTAATATTAGCTGATTCATGTGCAACGACAAAATCTTTTCCTCCTGTTTCTCCAACTATCCTTGGATAAGATTTATATTTATCAATATTATTTCCAATTTTTTTCCACATGTTTTGAAAAGTTGAAGTTGAACCGGTAAAATGAATCCCAGCGAGGTTTGGATCGTCAAGAACTAAATCTCCAATTTTTGAACCATCACCTGGTATAAAATTAATAACCCCATCAGGTAACCCAGCCTCCTGAAGCAATTTGATAACAAAATAGGCAGAATACACTGCTGAAGAAGCTGGTTTCCATAGAGAGGTATTTCCCATAATTGCCGGAGCTGTTGGTAAGTTACCAGATATTGAAGTAAAATTAAAAGGTGTTACTGCGAATATAAATCCTTCCAAAGGTCTGTACTCCATCCTATTCCAAACGCCTTCAACAGATTTTGGTTGATCTAAATATATTTTTGTAGCGTAGTAAGAGTTAAATCTAAAAAAATCTGTTAATTCACAAGCTGCGTCAATTTCTGCTTGATAAGCGTTTTTACTTTGGCAAAGCATTGTTGCAGCATTTAAAGTGCTTCTCCACTTTGTAGACAAAAGGTCTGCTGCCTTCTTAAATATAGAAATTCTATCTACCCATGAAAACTCGTCCCATATTTTTCTGGCTTTTAAAGAATTTTCAATAGCTAGCTGAACTTCTTTTTCACCAGCTTTGTGATAGTACGCAAGAATATAGTTATGTTCATGGGGCATTACACATTTACCTATATTACCTGTTTTTACTTCCTTTCCACCTATTATTATAGGAATTTCTAATTCTTTGTTCTTAAGCTCTTTTAGCTTTTGTATTAAATTTTTTCTTTCTTTACTTTCCGGCTCATAATTTAAAACAGGTTCATTGGTAGGTTCATCAAATATTGGAATAGAATTGTTCAAAAATCATTCCTCCTTTCTAATAAATTAAACTACTGACGGTTCAGATATTACTTCCCCTCTTTTATATCTTTCAATATCTAAAATAACATCATAAGTGAACTCACTTTCAGTAATAATGTCTGCCATTAAAACTCCTATAGCTGGTGCAATCATAAACCCATGACCACTAAAACCACAAGCAACATAAAAATTTTCGACATCTTTTATTTTCGAAACTATCGGTTGCTTGTCAGGGGAAATATTATATAAACCTGCCCATTGCCTTAATATTCTTATTTTGTTTAGTGGTGGTAAAAGCCAAGTAGCTTTTTTACTCATAGTTTCTAAAAATTGCCATGAACTATGAGTATTAAACCCAGGTGGTTCATTTTCAGGTCCATAACCCATTATAAAACTACCATCAGGGGTTTGTTGACAGTAGATATTGTAAGAAAAAGACATAAGCATAGGATCAAGTATGGGTTTTACAGATTCTGTAACTAAAATTTCATGTCTTTCAGAATATACAGGTAGTTCAACATTCACCATTTTTGCTATTTGTTGCGACCAACCACCTGCAGCGTCAACTACTTTTGAGGTTTCTATAAATCCTCTATTAGTCTGAACTCCAATTATTTTACCTTTTTCAGTTTTTATTTTTTTTACTTCAGTAAATTTATTTATCTCAACTCCTAAATTAACTGCAGCTTTTGAGTAACCGTAAGTTACCTTAAATGGATTCGCATGACCATCTGTAGGACAAAAGGCTCCTCCAACTAATTTATCTATGTTAAGATCTGGTACTATATCTTTTGCTTCCTGAGGTGTTACTAGTTTTGAAGGTATATCTAGACTATTTTGAACTTCAATATTCCTTTTGAATAGACCCAATTCATTATCCGAATATGCCAAAAGTAAATAACCCTTTTGTTTTAATTCTATATCCACATCAACATTCAAAGTATCTTTAAAATTTTCAAACACCCTCATACTTTCTCTTGCTAAAAGGCAATTCTGTCTAGTTCCCCATTGCTGCCTAACCCCTGCCCCACACCTACCTGTAGCTCCACTTGCCAAAAAAGATCTTTCAACTAATACAATATCTTTTACTCCTCTTTTAGCAAGATTGTATGCAACTGAATTACCTACTACTCCTCCTCCAATTACGACAACACTGGCCTTATTTTTCAACTTCATCACCTGCAATTATTTCTTCAAAAGTAACTCCTCCATAAGGAGGCCTTATGTTTTGTAATTCAATTTTTTCTATTGATATACCAGTAATTTCAGCAATTTCTTTGGCAATAAGCAAACCACAAGTTTTACCTTGACAAGGCCCCATACCAATTCGTGAAAGTCTCTTAATTTCTTCTATCGTTGTAAATCCTTGCTGAATCAAATTTCTAATGTCTTTTAAAGTGACATCTTCACATCTACATATAATAATATTATCTTCATTCATAATATTATCCTCACTTTACTTTAATATTTCTAGTTTCAAGGAAATACTCTTTTGGTACCTCTACAGTTACAACGGTTGTTTTATCTTGAATCTTTCCATCTATAACCCTCTTAACTATACCTTCACAAATTTCTGTTCCTTCTCTATTTAGAACTAAGACCGTTTGATCTTTCATAGGTTTAGGCAAAAATTCATAAGGTAGAGTAACTAAAGAAGTTGAATCAGTATAATTTTTTTGTACAACAAACATCGCTAGTCCTGGACATTTACTTACGCAAATTGCACATCCTGTGCATTTTTCAAAATCTACATAAGGTAAGTTATTGATATTACCTTCTTCAGATATTGCATCAAATGGACACCCTTTTACACAGGGATCACAAGGAAATTTTTGAAAACATTCAGATATAGCTATCGGTCCTTTATTAAATATTTCTTCACTCTGAGGTAATTTCATTTTTAAATTATCATTACTAGGAATACCTGTTCTCATCAAAAAAGATATGTCATACTCTTCATTTGACATTCTTTCATCATAATTCTTTGAGTTATTTAACCCTATTTTTTTTAGACCTTTTCTAACTTTTTCACCAACAGGTCCTGCCCTTAATAACTCTAATTCTTCCTTTGCTTCCATTATTTGCTTCTCTATCTCAAGTTGATATTTAACGTTTTTATTAATCCTTTTAGCTACATTTAATCCGGCAATTTGACCCTCTATAATTGCAGATGTTGCCTCTTCTATTCCTGAAACATCACCAGCAACAAATAAATTTTTTATATTAGTTTCCATATTTTCATCTCGAATAGGTATGTATCCACCTAATTCTGATATATACACGGTTTTAATATTAGTTTGTCTTAATAGATCTGTTAAGGGCGTTAATCCTACAGATAAGCAAATAGCATCGCATTTTATGAATTGGTCAGTATCTATAATTTCTCTCCAACTACTGTCAAGCTGACATATTATTGCACCTTCAACTTTATCTTTTCCTACAGCCTTTTTTATTGTGTGGGAAGTTAATATTGGAACCCCCATTCTTCTTAATTTTGAAGCATGAACAGAATAACCACCTATTTTAGGAGCAGCTTCTATAACGCAGGCAACTTCAACTCCAGCTTGAAGTAGTTGATAAGAAACTATTAGTCCAATATTTCCAGAACCTACCATTAATATTTTTTTGGCAGGTGAAACTCCATATAAATTCATTAAGGTTTGAACCGCACCTGCGCCAAACACCCCTGGAAGATCATTATTCTCAAATGCTAAAAACTTTTCTGATGCACCAGTGGCAAGTATTAGAGCCTTCGGAAAGTATTTCATCATTTTGTTATTGGTAAGAATGGTTACTATTTTATCTTTATATATTCCTAAGACCCGTGAAGAAGTAAGTACTTTTATATGTTCATTTTCTTTTATCTCTTCGACAAGAAGATTAGAAATTTTTAATCCTCTAGTTCCAGCATATTCTTTCTCGGATCCAAAAAATCTATGAGTCTGTTTAACTAATTGACCACCTAAAAATTCACGTTCTTCTACGAGAATAACGTTTACTCCATAATTTGCTGCAGCTAGTGCTGCAGAAAGACCCGCAGGCCCTCCTCCGACTATTATTAATTCAACTTTTTCAATGTTATGCATCTTTAATCACTTCTTGACTTTGAGTTTCTATCTGCATACCTTCTTTCAAAGGGGTAATACACGTTCTCACGTTAGGAATTCCATCAACCGTCATTAAGCACGATGAACAATGTCCAACTGCGCAAAATATACCTCGTGGTCTTTTTTGCTTTTTACTTTCACTAAGTTTGTATATTCCTAAGCCATATAAAGCAGAGGCTATTGTATCGTTTTTAAATCCGATCATCTCTTTCCCATTAAAATAAAACCTAATTTTTTCGCCCTTTTTAAACTCTAAGATGGGATGTTGTTCTATCCTCATATTTTTCCTCCTGATTAATTTATTGATAATATTTACCTAAGAAATCACAAAATCTGCACTATATAATATATTTAATCTTTGTTTTTCATCACTTGCAGTCAGGGAGTGGTAAAGGCTCCCACTAGACCCATTATAAATTCAAAATTCCATATTTTAGAAAATCTTAATTTATCATTTTCCTGCAAGAAGACTCCCACTTCTGTAAGTGGGTGATGAATTGCAGTTATAAAACATACTAAATCCTTTCCTAAACATATAGGGCTTAACTAAATCTGTTTTAACTGGCTTAGA
>Ga0265293_10002598_pt1 | contig 35647 bp, 27 predicted proteins | sample Munlanlewell138R_FD_192505 | JGI IMG/M metagenome (GOLD analysis project Ga0265293, IMG submission 192505) | Leachate microbial communities from a municipal landfill in Southern Ontario, Canada - Leachate well 138R | ecosystem: Engineered > Solid waste > Landfill > Unclassified | place: Canada... | reverse complement strand
CTTTCGAGCCTAACAGCATAGATTACAATGACGTTACCGCTGATATCACAGACCAGAACTATAGCGGGTTATTGCTGACCTATACGATTACAGGCTATATCAAAAACCAATGCGACGTGCCGATAGCTAATGTAACAGTATCTGCCGGCAGCGGAGGAAATTCGGTCGTAACAGATGCGAACGGCTTCTATGAAATATGGGTAGATTACAACTGGTCAGGCACGGTAACCCCGAGCAAGGAAAATTATACCTTCGAGCCGGACAGCATCGAATACTCTGATGTTCTGGATGACATTACGGGCCAGAATTATCTCGCAGTTAATATTTATGACCTTGACTGCGACGGTTCGATAGGGCTTGGCGACCTCGAAATATTCTGTGATTACTGGCTTAATACCGGCATAGGTTTGCCTGCTGATTTCTTTGTAGATGAAAATGATATTGTGGATTTCTTCGATTTCGCGCTCTTTGCCAATGTTTGGGTAGATTAAGGTACAGTTATTGAATGAATTACTAACGGCCTGCAGGGAAAATCCTGCGGGCCGTTTTATTTTATTACACTTAAAATAATTTAAAGAATTCAGCACGGACTCAATAAATCTGATAAAACCTGTAACGTGATAAAAATGTTGGGTATCTCTAAAAATGCGACTTGTCATTGCGAATCCCGATATCGTCAGTTGCATCGGGATATCGGGATGAAGCAATCTCATTTCTAATTCAATAACAGGGATTGCTTCGTCGCTTGGTTCGACAGGCTCACCACAAGTCGCTCGCAATGACATTTTTAGAGGTTGCCTGTTGTTTTAAGCAGTCTCATTTTTGTTCAAACCAAAAAGCAAACTTGAAATATTCGGCTCAAAGGTTAAAATGCATAAATGGAACTTAGGATTTCACTTTATCAAGAATCATCCTTAATATAAATCACGATGGTTACTTAATACGGGTTTATGGTCAATATGACAGAGGATATATTCAATATCGAAGTTTCTTTAGAGCTCAAAGACCGTGCTTTGGCTTCCGCTGCGGAGGGAATAACAATTAGCGATGTGTCGAAACCGGATAATCCGCTGATATATGCAAACAAAGGTTTTGAAATATTAACAGGTTATTCAGCTAAAACGGTTGTGGGACGCAACTGTCGGTTTCTTCAGGGCCCGCTGACAAATCCCCAAACCATAGAGCAAATCAGGCAGGCGATTAAGGCTGAAAAACCCTGTACCGTAGAGATACTTAATTACAGGAAAGATGGAAGTACATTCTGGAATAGATTATCCATCACACCCGTTCGGGATATATCGGGTAAAACGAGCAATTTTATAGGAGTTCAATCTGATATAACCGCACGAAGGGAAGCTGAGGAAGCTTTGAAGGGTGCAAACAAAAAGATGAAGGAAGATTTAAACGCTGCCGCCGAGGTGCAAAAAGCCCTTTTGCCGCAAGTATTGCCTGAAGTTGAAAATATAGAGTTTGCATGGCGTTATAAACCTTGTGAACAGCTTGCGGGAGATATTTTAAATATCTTTAAGCTTGATGAAACACATATAGCAGTATATATCATTGACGTCAGCGGACATGGAGTTTCGGCTTCACTTATGGCGGTTATGGTAAGTAAGCTGTTATCTATAAATGAGAATACAAAGTCCAAGAAACGAGCTATACCCTCGCCCAAAGTTGTTGCGGAACGTCTGAATTCTTATTTTCAAATGGGCGGCGACTCATCTAAATTTTTCACCATGGTATACGGTGTTTTAGATATTGAGAATTATACGTTTGATTATGTTTGTGCGGGTCACCCTCCGCCGATTCTTTTATCCGCTCAAAAAGAACCTGTTTTTCTTTACGATGAACAATTTCCAATAGGAGTTGTTGATAAACCGCGATATAGCCAGAAAACCATAAAATTAAATGCAGGTGATAAGCTTGTTTTATATACGGATGGAGTTATCGAAGCCTGCAATGATAAAGATGAGGTTTTCGGAAACGATAGGCTGATAAAACAATTAGTATTATTGTCTGAATCAAAACTGGGAAGGATATTTTCTGCGGTAATAGAAAATCTGGAGCAGTGGTGCGGAAAAGAAAAAATCCGAGATGATATATCAATGTTAGGTTTTCAAAGGCTTGATGATTAGTTTTTGATATTGATTCAAATTGGAAAATACGACAGTAATCTTTTAAAAAAAATCCTTTAGCTTAAGATTGCTTTTAGCCTAATTTGTTACAGTCATATGTCCAAACATATGAAAAATAGCCCCAAGGGGATTCGAACCCCTGTTGCCGGGTTGAAAACCCGGTGTCCTAGGCCTGCCTAGACGATGGGGCCTAAAAAAGTCAAAATTAACGAGCGAAACTGCGAATATAATAGCATCGCTGCCGGTTTAAGGCAACGAGTTCTTTTTATTTAAACTTTCGGTTATTCCATACTTATGGCTTCGACCGGGCATACATCCACGCAAACACCGCAGTCAACGCAGGCATCGGGGTCAACCTTGGCCTTTTCATTGGCCATACTGATAGCTTCGCTTGGGCATTCGCCTACGCACGATTCGCAACCTGTGCATTTATCTTCATCAACTTTTGCTGGCATTTAAAAATCCTTTCAAAACGACATTTTACAATTTACCTTCGAAAACGGAGCATTTTTACAAAAACGCCTGCAAATTACAACCCAAATTTCAATAAAATTGTTACTTTTTAATCAGCCTTAACCCCGGCTGGCCGGAGGGATTTAGGGCAGATTTCCTCTATACGAATGTTTTTCGGATTGGTTTGAATCGGGACTTTAATAAGCCGTTAATTATTGGGAGTCGTGCCGCCAAGAGCTACAGCCATATCTCTTACCAAATCGCCCGAATCGAATTTGGCAGTATAATCCAGAACTTGTTTGAATCCGGCGGTTTGGTTTTGGGCAAGAAGATATAAAGCCATAAGCCTAACCGGCCAGTGTTCGTGGTTTAGGTTGCTCGATACAGCTTCGACCAGCTCGAAATCCAGCGGCAAAGGCAATAAAGATGTCATAGTATGTATGCGTCCGTCCCAACTGTCGCTGGTGAGATTGTATGCGATTGAGGATTTCAGCATTTCGCTCATCCATTCTGCGTACATAAGATTATACAGGGGCCCGCTTTTTGACATTTCGTATTCTTCTATAAGCAGTCCTGAGAATAGCTCGGCAGTACGGTAGCTTTGCCGTTCTCTTCTTATGGTGTTCATTCGATTTCTTAAAAATTGGGCTGTAAGCTCAACCGCAGGCCTGTGGACCTTGGAGGTGAGCGGCTGTATGTCTTCAAGCCGGTTTGCGATGCTCGCATCGGCCAGAATAATCGGGTCTAAGTAAACCGTAAAACTTATTTCCAGCGATGCCTGAGGATATTTGGCGAGAAGTTCTCTTAGTTCACCTGTCATAAGTCTTAATGGTACGATAAGGCTTGCGTTTCGTCCAATTGGCGCCGAAGGCCGGATTCTTTTCAAAATTAAATTATTTATTTGTCTTTTTATATCACCGCTGACCTCGGTGTCGATTCGGATATATCCCTTGAATAATCCGTTATCGCTTATAACCAGCGGTTCCGGAGATGTATTTGTAATGACCAGCGAAGCGTTAAAATCAGAGCCGTAGCTGAACTTATCGCCGCGAATATTAAGCTGGGTTCTGAGTATTTCGTTAGGCTTGCGGAAAATCGGAACAATATTCGAACCGAATGTTCCTTTAAGGGCGATTTCGGTTAATTTCGGGTCAATCGCCGGTATATATGTACTTCCGATTGATTTTAATATATCACGGGCTTCATTCGCTTCGATTGAGGCAGGTGACGAATCGATAATTGCTTTAAGAGTTGCTATTGCATTCTCTTTTTTATCCTGCGACAAATCGATTCTGGCTTTGACCAAATTAAGAATAGGGTTTGGATTATAGCTTTCTACGAAGGTCTTTGCCCATTCGAGATTGTCATTCATTACAAACGCATACGCCAGCAGTGCCGCGGCTGTGGAATTATTAGGTTCCTGAGCGTAGGCTTTATTTGCCCAGTCAATAGCTTTATCAGCCTGCGGCGAGGCGAAACAGTAAAACCATGCAAGCTGGGCTGTTAAAAAATCCCTGTCCGCATCGGTTTTTTGTATTTGAGCAAGAGCTGCCTTTTCAGCGGCATTTAAAAGGCTTTTAGCTTTGTCCGGCTGTCCTGTCTTAACAGCCGCTCGAGCAGCGATTGTTTCGAGCAGCAGGTCATTAACGCCTTCCCGTGACAGTCTCTCGGCCACCTGAACGGCTTTTAGCGGATTGCGTTCGGTGTTATAAGCGCTCATAGCCAAGCCGAGATAAATATATTCCGGCAAAGTCTGCTGAGGGTACAAATATTCGAAAAGTGAGGCGGTATATTCATAAGCATCACAGGCTATTTCGAAAAGCTGCAGCTGCTGAGAGTAATCTGCGAACGCAAGGGCTGCCTGAATATCTAAGGGATTCTCTCCGAGCATATAACGCAAATGTTCGAGGTACATCACTGCTGGTATCTGATTCGGTTCAATCTCGAGCAGCTTTGTAAAAGCCGTTCTATTATATCTATTTTTTTGATAAGCGCCGAAGAACAAAATTTGCGCTTTGGCGAAATCAGCTTTTTCAGCGGTTAGTAAGCCTAATGTTGAAGCAAGTTCCGATTCGAGGACGTCGTTTTTATTTCTGAATGCAGTTAATAATTCCGCGAGCAGCTTTTCTTTTTGCTCGCGTGTGTCTTTATGGCTCAGCAGATATTGTATTGCCTGCTCGGCGATTTCCAAATCAGCGGAACGATTTACATAGGCTTTAAGAGCTTGCATTATCAATTCGCTGTTATCGCGAGGCGGGGCGGGTTTGGCATTCGGGTCGTTTACGTCGCGAATTAAAGCTTGCCTGCTGTACGGAAGCCCCAATAATAACGGTGATTCAATCTGAGATGCCAACCGTATCATATCAGCAAGAACATAATGGCTGTGACTGTCAAGACGTGTTACCGCTGTCATGAAAATCAAAGCCTGCTGGGCTTTAGCAGCCTGCTCCTGCGGGCTGACGGAAGGTTTATTGGCCAGTTCATAGCCGATATCGTAGAATTTTAAGGCTGTCGAAGGACTAAAAAGATTATCCGAAGAACCAAACTGCTGTGATCTAGCGCAGAAAGGCTGCAGTAATAGTATAAAACCAATTAATAAAATCCTTTTTTTCAACATCTAAATCTCCAGCAAGGCTGTATTAGAGCAATGCTGTTTTTATCGGGCAAATTTACCCTCGGCTTTAGGTAATATAACCCCCAAAAAGCTATACTATTTTCGGACGTTATTAAGGATTACTGTTCTGATATAAGCGATGTTCGTTTACCGGAACTTATGCGAGGGTTTATTTAGCTATTTTACCTGTAAGCAGCCCTAACATTTCCATCTTAAGTATTTTAGCTATAAGGACATACACCGCTCCGCCGGTGAACACCATAGCTAAAAGTCTTGAAATTTCAAATATAAGACCGCTCGGTAAATATTTGAGCATAAACGACGAAACCGCCATGCCCGCTGCGTACATTATCGCTGTAGCAAAAGCGGTTTTTAAAAGAGTATCGAAAAGCCCTTGGGTGATAGGGCCTTCGAATCGCTTGTCTAAGAACATTACTAAAATTACTACCTGTAAATACGAACAGATTGAAGTCGAAAGCGCTAATCCCGGAGCTCCCATGAACCAAATCAGTGTCAGGTTTAAAATCAGGTTCGTAAATACCGACAGTATCGCTGTGCGAGCGGGCATCTTGGAATCCTGTATGGAATAAAAAGCCAAAGTTACAATTTGCTGCAGGAAAAATCCGCACATTCCGATAGCATAAAACCCCAAAACCGAAGCAGTCATCAGAGAATCATGTGACCCGAATCGACCTCGCTCGAAAAGTACCGATACTAAAGGTTGGCGAACGAGTATCAGTCCTGCCGCCGCGGGAATAGATATGAAAATAGCTCCTCGAAGACCTCTTGAAATCGTAAGACGTAATGCTGTCATATCTCTTTTTGCTGCGTCGCCGCTCATAACAGGATAAATCGCCGTTGCCAGTGAAGTACCCAGCACGCCCAGCGGGAACTGATAAAGCCTTTGCGAATAGTACAACTGCGAGACCGAACCGTCCCACATCGGATAGCGAATCTGATGGCCGAACCATGTGAAGAATTCACCTTTTTGCGCCGAACCTGAAAACCACAGCGCAATAAAATCATCGGCCAAGGTATTGATTTGTGTTGCCGTAAGCCCCAAAAGCATCGGAGCCATCAGCCAAATGATTCTTTTAAACGCGTCACTGCGCACTTCCCATGCGGGTTTTATATAGATTCCTCGCTGATACAGCGGCACAAGCTGCATAACCAATTTGGTGAAGGCTGCTAATATGACGGCTACTGCTGTCAGATATACGAGTTTTTCAGGTTTTAGAGAAAGCACCCATCCGCCGAAACACAGCGAGCCGACAAGGAATATATTCAAAACCATCGGAGCCATCGCGGGCATAGCGAAATGACGATGCGTATTGAGAATACCGCCCAATATAGCGACTATGCAGATTAAAAGCATGTGGGGAAGCATTATGCCGGCAAGCTCTAATGTTCTGTCGGTATCCGGATACTGGCTGAAGAAAAAGTAATACCCCCAGATAATTCCTTCGCCGATAAGGACTATCGACCCCAGAACTATGAACAGCACGGTAACTACGGTATTGGCTAATTTGGTAGCTTGCTGGGGACGTTCGTGAAGCTCTTGGCTGTAAACTGGTATGAATGATGCCGAAAGAGCACCTTCACCGAAAATTCGGCGGGCAAGATTGGGGATTTTAAACGCGATGGCCCAGCCGTCAAAAAGCGCGCCTGCGCCTAAGAAGTACGCAAACGCCATATCCCTGAGCATACCGAATATCCGGCTGCCCACTGTCAGTATCGCAATCTGCCTGAATCCTTTCACCATTTGAGTCTATTTACAATAATAAATGTTATTTTGCAATATTACCGTATCAAACATCTGCTTGGGTTTGGTTTTAAGTTTCGGATTTATTTAAATTTTCGGGGGGGCGATTGAGAATGGTCTGGCTCGGCCGATGTTGTTTAAAAGGCCCAAAAGCAAGGCACTGCCTAATAGGCTCGAACCGCCGTAGCTGACAAAAGGTAATGTCAGGCCTGTAATCGGCATAAGGCCCAATGTCATGCTTATATTGGCGATTACCTCGACGGACAGCGTAGCTATGATTCCCGTAGCGAGCAGCCGTGCAAACGGGTCTGTATTGCTTGCTCCGATTTCAATACCGCAAAGAATAATTATTATATAAAGCGAAATTACCCCCACAGCTCCCCAGAATCCCCATTGATGGGCGATTGTGGCGAATATGAAATCGTTGACGCGGTAGGGCAGGAAATCGTATTTGATGAACGGGCCTTGTGCAAATCCCTGTCCACTTGCTCCGCCTGAGGCAACAGCATATTTTGAGCGGATAAGATGAAATCCTGTTTCATTATGCCAAGTGCGGGGATTGAAATTTTTTCCGAGTAAAACTCTCGCCAATTTAGGATTATCTACAGCTTTTTGCTGAACAGCGGGACTTTGCAGCAGAACGCTGCTGATTCTTGCCCGCTGGTAGGGACGCATAAGAGTCCACATAACAGGGCTGACCAGAACGGCCATCAGTATTATCAGCAATAGATGTTTAACGCGCGCTCCGGCTACGAAAAGCATTATGAAAAGAACCGGCATCATCAGCATAACAGTACCTAAATCCGGTTCGAGCAAAATCAGCACCATCGGAAGCAGCGTCAAAATAAACGGGCCTATTAGCGCCTTGAAGCTGCGGTAATTGCTGCGATACCGCAGATACCACGCCAAAGCCAATACATAAGCGACCTTGCACAATTCCGAAGGCTGAATCGCCGGAAGTTGTCTGCCTGCGATGGTGAAACGAATCCAGCGGTGTGTTCCGTTTATCATCGGGACAAAAGGAATATCGATAATTTTGCCGAGCAGCAGCAGGGCTAATAGCCCAAGCACGAATAGATATATTCGGAAACTGTATTCTCCGAGCTTGCGGTAATTTATCAGATTTATTGCAAAAAAGGCAACCGCAGCAAGTATGGCGAAGGCTACCTGCCTTTTCCAGAAATCTGCGAACATAGCGGCTTTGCTGGCAGGACTCGGCTCGACCGGATGGCCTACCGCGTAAATTGCGGCGATTCCGATAGCTGCCAAACCCAGAGCCGCGGCTATTAGCAATAGCCGCACTAATAATAATCTGCCTTTGAGAAATTCGTACATATCAGCAGAAAATACCAAAAAAATGAAAAAAATGCACAAAAACCGGCAAAAAAACTAATAAATTTGGAATTTTTTTAGTTTTTCTAATATTTTTTCGGTTTTTTTACCGTGGGCTGTTGAAAAAACATAAAGAATTACTTGGATGCCCTTGAGATATTGACGATAGTCCGGAAAAGATAACCCTGCGGATAAAAGAAAAAGATAAAAGGCATTCAGAAGGTTAAATTAAGACTGGGAACCAGCGATTTATAGGCCCTGTTAAAAACGTTTTTTTTTATTCAGTGTAAACTAAAGCGCGCCCCAATGCTGTCCGAATTTGAATACATAACCCGAAGATACTGTTCAAAGTGCAGGAGAAGGGCTAAATGCAAAATAACCAGCGCAATAAAAAGCTGCTGAGCTTTGTTAAAGGCATCAATCGAAAACGAAAGGCCCAAGCCAAACAAATAGACATACTCTGCAATGATATAATCAATATGCATAGGGGTTTTCTTCAGACACTGAACAAGCTCGCGTTTACAGCCGATTTTTGCGAATTAATGATAGGCTGCGAAGAACTTCCGAAGCTTTTAGCAGAAGCATCTTTCAGGATAAATCGTCAAATAGGACCATGTAATATTGTGTTTTTCCTTCCGCAGGCCGAGAACCAAAGAATCTATGTATTCGAGTGCGAAGGCTCTGAAGAGGAAAAACCTTCCAAGCTCGAGCAGGCTTTCAGTCACGAACTTATCGACAGTGTTTTCAAGTCGAATAAAATTTGCATGCTTGACGAACTTTTAACGATGGGTCTTCAGGTTGCCCCTGCTGCTCTAAAAAATATATCCGCCGCGACGGTTCCGATTTGTGAAGACGGTATGGCTGCGGGTTTGGTTCTGGTGTATAAAACCCCTCGCGACAGCATCAAGCGGGAACAGCTTGAATATATCACTGCCGTAAGAAGTGCTCTTTCACGGGCTATACGAACCTGTGTCGTATCCGAACATACAGGCAGTTAGCTTATTCATTCCGAAAAGACTGTTTGTCGAAAGCGAAATAAATGTAGAAAACAGCTTTGCCGGCGATGTTTGGCGAAAGGATGTATATGGTTTTTTTCTTGCCTTTTGAGCGGGTTTGTGTAGATTATCAAGGTTTACGGATATTGACGGAGGTTTAAGAATGATAGGCAAAAAAATCAGGCTCGAAAGAATAATCAACCGCGAAAGCGGCAGAACCGTAATCGTACCAATGGACCATGGTGTTACAGTCGGCCCGATACGCGGTTTGGAAGTTATGTGCGATACAGTTACCAAAGTTGTCAACGGCGGAGCAAACGCGATTTTAATGCACAAAGGCATAGTCCGCGTCGGGCATCGCGGCAGCGGTAAAGACATCGGATTGATAGTGCATCTTTCTGGAGGAACAACGATTAGCCCCGACCCGAACGCCAAAGAGCTTGTCTGCACAGTCGAAGAAGCTTTGAAACTCGGAGCCGATGCGGTCTCGATTCATATTAATTTAGGAGCCGATACCGATAAAGAAATGCTCAGACAGTTCGGCAAGGTTAGCGAGCGGTGCATGGAATGGCAGATGCCTCTTTTGGCTATGATGTACACGCGGGGACAGAAAATTAAAAGCGAATATGACCTTAAATATGTCAAGCACGCCGCCAGAGTCGGAGCCGAGCTTGGTGCGGATATAGTCAAATGCGTATATACCGGCAGCGTCGAAACCTTCCAAGAAGTTATCGAAGGATGTCCTGTTCCGGTAGTTATCGCAGGCGGCGAAAAAATGGGCAGCGACGAGGATATATTTAATATGGTTGACGGCGCATTGAAAGCCGGAGCAGCCGGAGTGTCAATCGGACGAAATGCCTTTCAGCATGAAAAACCCGAAAAGATAATCGGGGCATTGAGCAAAATGGTTCATGATGATTACACTGTCGAGCAGGCGACAAAATTATTAAATAATTAAAAGGCAGCGTAATGAAGAAATTTTGGGTAAACGCGGTACCTTACGAAAAGGAAATAGTAATATCCGCTCTCGAAAGCGGAGCAGAAGCGGTGATTCTGCCCGACGGTAAAACGCCGACCGTTAGAGAGTTCGGTAAAATCAAAACCGTCGAAAAAGACGGTGACATAAAGCCGGGAACCGACGTCGAATTTATAGACATAAATAGCAAAGAAGACGAGAACAAAGCCGCGAATGTCCCCCAAAATAAAATCGTAGTTCTGCGCATGCTGGACTGGACGATTATTCCGATTGAAAATCTTCTGGCGCGGCGAGGCGGAAATATTATGGTGCAGGTCGAGACCGCCCAGCAGGCCAAACTTATGGTCGAGATACTCGAAAAAGGCGTTGACGGGGTCGTTCTTAATTCCAAAGATATAAACGAAATCAAAAAAACATCGGAGCTTATGCAGGGCATCAGCCAAAAAGTAGAGCTTGTTACTGCGACGATAACCGTTACCCGACAGCTTGGGATGGGTGACAGAGCTTGTCTTGATACATGCACGCAAATGACGCTTGGCGAGGGAATGCTTGTCGGCAATACCGCCTCGGGGTTTTTCCTTGTTCATTCAGAGTCGATTGATAATCCTTATGTCGCATCGCGTCCTTTCAGAGTGAATGCCGGCGCTGTTCACGCTTATACGCTGACGCCTGACGGCAAGACAAAATATCTTGCAGACTTGAAATCCGGTGATGAAGTTCTGCTTGTAAAATTCGACGGCAGGAGCGAAATCGCGTATCTGGGCAGAAATAAAATTGAAAAAAGACCTATGATGCTCATCGAAGCCCAAGCTCAAGGCAATTCTGTCAGCCTTGTTTTGCAGAACGCTGAAACGATAAGATTAGTCGACCCTCAGGGCAAAGCTGTTTCTATTACTAAATTGAAAGCAGGCGACAAAGTGCTTGCGCATATCCAGACCGGCGGACGACATTTCGGCATGCAGGTCGATGAAACCCTTATAGAAAGATAAACTTCAATTTTTAACCGGAAAATAAAATGCTCACTAACCATGATATTATAGGTTTGCTGCTTGCGGTTCTTTGCGGCGCGATAATCGGATTGGAACGTGAATTCAGCGGTAAAGCCGCGGGTCTTAGAACAAACACGCTTATATGTCTGGGAGCGGCGGTTTTTACCATCGTATCGAAATACATGGGAGCGCCTTCTTTAGATTCTCAAACCCGAATCGCAGCCGGAATTGTTACGGGCGTTGGATTTCTCGGTGCCGGAGCAATTCTGCACGACCGAGCGGGAGTACTCGGATTAACTACCGCTGCGACTATTTGGCTGGTTTCGAGCATCGGGCTGGCATGCGGTGCGGGGATGTATGAGCTTGCCCTTGTGGCTACAGGTATATCATTGATTGTTTTATTCGGGCTTAGAAGAGTCGAAGGTTTTATTAACAAACTGCGAAAAAATAAAAAATCACAGTCCGAACAGCGAGCCGCGGATTAAGATAATTTGCTCATTCTTCTTGAAGCGAGAATCGACACAAAAGCAATCGCAGCCGTCTCGACCCTGAGAATATTTTCATTCAGCCGGACTGGAACAGCACCATTTTTTGCAAGCAAATCTTCTTCCTGCCCGCTCATTCCGCCTTCAGGGCCGATGAAAACTATAATATCTTTATCACCGAAATCTAAATCGGCAATAACTTGTGATTTGTAATCGCAGCTTCCGAAAATAAATTTTCCGTCTGCGTAATCGGATTTTAGATTTTCAATGCTTTCTTTAAGCGATACTGGCGAATCGAGTTTCGGAAGGAATAATCTTTTGCACTGTTTGGCAGCTGCGATTATTTGGTTCTGAAGCCGCTCTTTTGTTTTGAGATTTTTTGGCTGCCGGACGGTTCTTTCGAATATCACAGGAATTATCCTGTCGGCTCCCAGTTCGGTACATTCGGTAATAAGCCGGTCGAAACGTTCGCCCTTTGGAATACTTGAAGCGACGACTATTTGCGGCTTGACGGGTTTTGCAATCTTCTGCAGATTTTCAATTCGGCATACTGCTTTTTTAGAGCCGGCTTGCTCGATTCGTGCCGCTGCCAATGTCCCGTTACCGTCGAACAGCTCGATTATATCACCTTTTTCGGCACGCATTACGGAACATATATGATTAGCTTCCGAACCGGTGATTTGGGTTATCGGCTCGCTGATTGTTTCACTATAAAATCGATGTATCTGCATATAAAAAATAGTACATCAGCAGCTTGGAAATGTAAAAGAAAAAGATGAGCGTTCTTAATTTAAGACTGTTTATCCGGTGAATCAGTTTTTTGATAAAGCGAGCTGAAATCAAGCCCCATCGGTGAGCCTAAAATATTGCTGCTGCACTTCAGCAATTTATCTTTTTCATTAAAAGTAAATACAGCCTCTATTACATTCGGCGATGTTTTTGAACCTTCCGGCAATTTCCACATATATTTATAAGTATAATTTCGGCCTTCTACCGAATACGGTTGGCCTAATAATCTTAACACCTCGTTCGAATCCGGTAATTGCAGTTGGGCCGCTTTGCTGCCTGCGGTTGCAGAAACGCTTTGGCTGCGGGTATCGACTTTAGCGGTGCCGAATGCCTTTACAATATCGATGAAAGTTTTCTTAGGTATTGCCGCGAATAATCGCTGGTCAATCAGCGTTTTTGCGAGCTTGTCATCTTCGAATACGAACGCTATGGTTACGCTGTAATTTTCAGGTTCGCTGACATTCTTCGGATATTTTTTTTCTAATGTGTAATAGAAAACAAAATTCGGTTCGTTTCCGTCGATTAGACTCGGCGGGCATCGCATGAGACGAACTACGTCGGCTGAAAAAAGAATAGGTTCTTTGGCGATGAATGATAAAAATTCACCTTCTTGGATTTCGTAGTAATGCTCGAAATTACCTAATTGTTTTTGGACATGATGAAGACGAAGATAAAAGCATCCGCTTAGAAAAAGTACGGATGTAAGCAATAACATCAAAATGATTTTCTTAAAATATCGGGCCATCTTGTTTTTACCTTGTATTAATATAGACACTTAATCGGCGGTTATCTTGTTCGAAAAAAGTAATTTCTCAGCTCTATTTCAGGTCCTGTGCCGTTATTTTTATAAATAACTGTTTTGGTGCATAGATTTTAAGCAAGACCGCAAAAAAGGCCGATAACTTGATATATGCAAACCGCGCAGATAAAATCAGTTAAAGAAAAGATTTATGAACTGCCTCTTGGTAAATTAACCGGTCAGTTTCTCGATTACCTTACCATCGAAGCCGGGCTGGCGGAAAATACCGTTTTAGCTTACGGGCGAGACTTAAAAGGATTCCTTGGTTTCTGCAAGTCCCATAAAATAAATGAGTTAAAGCAGCTCACAGCGAGAGATGTGCAAGCTTATATGGTCATTTTGGCAAAAACAAGCATGGCTGAAAGCTCCATTAAGCGGTCTTTGGCGGCTATTCGGATGCTGCTGCGATACGGCAGACTGATTGGTATCCTGCAGGAAGATTTCAGTCAGATTCTCGAAGGCCCTAAGCTCTGGCAAAGACTGCCCGTTACCGCAAACAAAGAAAAAGTAATTGCTCTTCTACATGCTCCTGACCCGAAAGAAGAGTATTATTTTAGAGATAGAGCTATTCTCGAACTGCTTTATGCAACAGGACTTAGAGCAAGCGAGCTTGCCGGATTGAGGATTTCGTATGTAAACCTTGATATCGGTTATCTTCGCTGTATAGGCAAAGGTTCTAAAGAGCGCGTTATTCCGATAAGCAAAGCCGCAATTGCCGCTGTTAGCGAGTATCTTAACAAGCAAAGACCGGCTTTAAACAAGCCTTCAAGCGGTGATTTTTTGTTATTGAGTCGAACGGGCAGGCCTTTGGGACGTATTGAGATTTGGCGGCTGGTTAAAAAATACGCCGCAAGAGCGGGTATGCCTAAAAATCTTACCGTACATACCCTAAGACATTGCTTTGCAAGCCACCTTTTAGCCGGCGGAGCAGACCTTAGGAGTGTTCAGGAAATGCTGGGCCATGTTGATATTGCTACGACACAAATATATACGCATGTTGACCAGGAAAGGCTTAGAAAAATACATAAGCAATATCACCCCCGCCAATAATTTATAAACTTTCTGCAGATGGGCTTTGCGATGTTATAGTTTGCAGGATATTATGACGATGATTAGTATGAGAAAGTTGTTTCTTTAACATTGCAGTTTGAAAGAGTTATGATTAACAAACCGGCTATATTATTGATTACAGGAGTTTTTTCGATTCTGGCTATTTACGCCTCTGCACTTCAGCCGGACAGCAATGCCGTTGACGAACAGCTTCAAATTAACAAAGAAGCTTTTTTACGCGGTTCCAATGAGCAGATAAGAATAACCGCCGCAGGTTTGCTGCTGGAAAGTAATAATCCTCGGGCAAGAGACACATTAATTTCCGTGCTTTCTGATGTGAATCAGCCTGCTGCGCGTTTGGCATTGTGTAAAGCTATTGCCGGTGATACTAAAGACAAAATACCAAACAAAGAACAGTTAATCGAACCTTTATTGAATTTTCTAAGCTCGGCTAAGGATGCCGAACTCAGAACGGTTGCCGAAGCGTTGCTGGTATTCCGATATGAAGCTATAGAAATGCCTCTGCGGAAAATTGTTTTGGACCCCGCAAATCCGATCGAAGTTCGTCTTAACGGCGTGTTTGCTCTTCGCTTGCAGCGGGATATGCGAGCAATAGTCTGGCTGATAAAACTTCTCGGTGATGCCGAATCGCAGATTGTAAACGCTGCTTCCGAAGCTCTCAATTCTCTGGGGATACCCGCTGTCGGAACAGATGAAGCGACTCGCCGACAGATGATAGATGAAATACAGCGAATAGGAAAAGATGAATTCCTTAGATATTGGGAAGTCAGGCAGGGCTATGAGAAACAAATTGCCGCTCTTAAAGAGCAGCGGGAGTGGTGGAAACAGAAATATATGGCTTCTATCGACGAGCTTTATACTATGTACGGCGGTGATGAATCGGCACGGACTAAATTCTTGGCAAGCCGTCTTTCCAGTACCGAAGCCGAGATAAGGCTATGGGCTTTGGCGAAAGTTACGCAGTGGTGGGTCGGGACCGAGCCAAAGACAAGGCTTTTAGCTGAGCTTGGGCCGAGTTTGATAAAACTTATAAGCGACCAGAACCGCGAGGTAAGACTTAATACTGCCAAACTTCTGGCGTTAATGAGCGAGCTTGACTCATCTTCGGTTTTACTCGAGCAAATAAAGGTCGAACCGGATGATGCGGTTCGTACAGAACAGTTTATAGCTCTGGGACAAGTTTGCCGTTTTGCTTTTAGTCCCAAATCTCCTATTAAGCTCGATGAATCGATACGCAAGGAGACTTTGGATTTGGCGGTGCAGTACCTTGAATCGGCGGACCCTTTCAAATCTCAAAAAGGAGCCGAAGTTATAAGAAATCTCCTCGAATTCGGCGGTCTTGCCGATGACCAAGCCGAGATTTATTTGATTGCTTTGGCAAAAAGGTATGAGAATGAAAATCAATCCCAAGCACTTAGCGGCTCGCTGCTGAATTCGATGGCAGCTCTTTGCGGTCAAAGCAGTTATAACGCAAGAGCTGTGAGGCTTTATGAAAGATTTTTCGTCGAAGCTTTGTCTAATGAATCTGACCCCGTCCGCGAAGCTGCCGTAAACGGACTAATTAATATAGATAAATCCGCGGCATTGCGGCAGTTAAGAAATGACCATGTTAACGACAAAAATATAAACATTAGACGGCAGCTAATTGCTTTGGCTGAAGAAGTTGGAACGATAGACGATTTGACGTGGCTTGTAGAAAAAATTAACGCTAATTCCGAAGGGCCTTTGGCGTGGAGAGCTATGATGAGTATTTTTGAGCATAGCTCGGCTGCTACAATCAACGAGTGGATACCAAAACTTGAGGAAAGAAGTCTTGCAGGCGCCAGAATGATTTCTTTTCTCGAGCTTGCGGAAAGAAAAGCTTCTGCCGATGCGAGAACCGAGATGCTAAGAAGTATCAGATATAAATTGGCAAGCCGATATATCGAAGCCGCAGACTTAACCCGCGCCGCTGAGTATCTTGGTAATCTGCTTAGAGATGATACCGACCAGAACCGGCGCAGGCAGCTCAGAGCGGAGCTTATGAGTGTTTATATCAATGCCGGAAATCTCAAAGCCGCAGGGCTTTTAGTGGCAAATCGGTTACTTGAAGCCGATATTAGCGCTGAATCACCTCTGGCCAAAGTTATAGATGATTACATCAAAAATCCAAACGGAGCAATCGAACCTTCTGCTCTTCTCGAGGAGCTTTCAAAAATAGATGCCCGAACAGCCGGAGACAGACCTAAGTGGAAGATGCAGCTTACCGGCTGGGCAAAATATCTCGCGAGCATTCCAAAACCAGCCCCAGAACCGCAAGAGGCCAATCAGCCTGATTTTATGAAAACTTCCTAAGTTGTAAGGCCTTTTAAATAAAAGGCTTACACTTAAAACCAGCAAGTCTCTGCTGAATTTTCCGTTATTTACCAACTGCCCAGTACCACAGAATGTTTCTTAAGGGCGGCCCTTAAATCCTAAATTACCCATTTTGCCCTTTTTAAAGTGAAGCCTGAAGGAAGTATGTAGAGCAATTTTTCCTATAAAGGACAATTTTGTGAAATTTCGGGTTTTTTAAAAAAAACTGTAAATTTTTAAAATTTTTCACATTTTTCTCTTTGCACTTATGCCCTTGAGAAGCTAAACTACTGTGCTAAAATTCGTAAAAAGCGGTATATTAAAATGTTCCCTGCGTCTTGATCTTTTTTCTGTTGAGACTGGGCGAAAGGTGTAGGGAGTGTTTTTGTAGCTTTTAGCGGAGCTGGTTTTATTTTAAGCCCTGCTGAAAACCGCAATGCGAGTTAATTTAGTTCCTGCTTGTTTAGGAATTTTCACAGCGTTGATTTTTGCTGCTGTAGCTCAGTCGGTAGAGCGCGTCCTTGGTAAGGACGAGGTCATGGGTTCAAATCCCATCAGCAGCTAAGTGCAAAGAAGAACTCCTTGCCGAGTTATAGGCTGTTGCAGGCTTGAAATAAGGCAAGGGGTTAGTAGAAGTGTTTGGCGTTTTAAAAAATAAATAAATGGAATTAATTATTAACCTGCGCATATTGGAGGTTTGAACGGCAATGGCAAAGGCAGTATTTGAAAGAACTAAACCGCACGTAAATGTTGGTACCATCGGTCACGTTGACCACGGTAAAACTACGCTTACTTCTGCGATGACCAAAGTTATGGAGCTTAAAGGGCTTTGCTCGTTTAAGAGCTATGATGACATCGCAAAGGCATCTGAATCTCAGGGTCGCCGCGATCCGACCAAGATTCTGACAATCGCTACTGCTCACGTTGAGTATATAACCGATAATCGGCATTATGCTCACGTAGATTGCCCCGGTCACGCCGACTATGTTAAAAATATGATTACCGGTGCGGCTCAGATGGACGGTGCTATTCTGGTTGTAAGTGCTTATGACGGCCCGATGCCTCAGACAAGAGAGCACATCCTTCTTGCTCGTCAGGTTAATGTTCCTAAGATTCTCGTCTTCTTGAACAAAGTTGATTTGGTAGATGACCCGGAGCTTGTTGACCTTGTCGAAATGGAAATCAGAGACCTGCTTAATAAATATGAATTCCCGGGTGATGATACCCCGATTATCAGAGGCTGTGCTATTAAAGCCGTTCACGCAACAAGCCTTGATGACCCGGCTTGTAAGCCTATTATGGAGTTGCTTGATGCGATGGACAACTATATACCTATTCCCGAGCGTCAGGTTGACAAGCCGTTCTTAATGCCGGTCGAAGACGTTTTCAGTATTAAAGGCCGCGGAACAGTCGGAACAGGAAGAATTGAAAGAGGCAAAGTTAAAGTCGGCGAAGAAGTTGAAATCATCGGCTTGATGAAAGATACAAGAAAAAGTGTTTGTACAGGTGTCGAAATGTTTAATAAGACACTCGACGAAGGTCATGCCGGTGATAATGTCGGCCTTCTTTTGAGAGGCGTTGAAAAGAAAGACCTGCAAAGAGGACAAGTTATCGCCAAACCCGGAAGTATTACCCCGCATACGAAATTCATGTCAGAGGTTTACGTTCTGACAAAAGAGGAAGGTGGTCGTCATACCCCGTTCTTCGCCGGATATAAACCTCAGTTCTATTTCCGTACGACAGATGTTACCGGTGGTGTAAACGCATTGCAGAGCCGTGACGGCAAGGCGGCGGAAATGTGCATGCCCGGCGACAATATTGCGATGGAAGTCGAGATTATATCTCCTATCGCGATGGAAGACGGATTGCGTTTTGCAATTCGTGAAGGCGGCAGAACTGTTGGTGCCGGAGTCGTAACAAAAATACTTCAGTAGTCGGCTTAAGGTCAGAACAAGTCGGTTTTAATCAGACTACTAAGACGATACGCAGATTAGCTATTGTCGGATAGGCTCGTTTTTTATGGCTAAGAAGAAAAGTAAACGTGAAGATATTTGGCTGGAATGCCCTGAATGCGGTGAGAGAAATTACCGCACCAACGTTAGTGTCGCAGAGGGCACGCCGAAGATAGAATTAAAAAAGTATTGTAAACGCTGCCGAAAGCGCACAGCACATAAGATAAGACGAAAATAAGTTTTCTGTGTGCAAGGCGGAAAAATACGAGGCGCGAATAAAGAGACTGAATTAGGCCAGTAGCTCAATTGGCAGAGCATCGGTCTCCAAAACCGAAGGTTGCGGGTTCGACTCCCTCCTGGCCTGTATTTAAAGCGTTCGGAGTCGCCGTATTAGATAACGTTTATTGAATTTAGGGATTTCAAATGAAATTCGAAATATATAAACGCGGACAGGGCAAAAACACAAGACTTTGGAGTGCCTTAGGTTTGGGTTTGATTGTCGGTCTAGGCTGTTACACTTTGTATAACAAGTTTCAGGCTATGGATGTCATTGGGTTGGACCCTAAAACGTGGATGTGGCTGCAGACTATGATTCCGGCGGTTTTGTTTGTAGTATTTGGCCTGCTGATATTCTGGATGGTCAATAAGCCTTCTGTCGCGGATTTCATGATTAGCGCCGAAGGTGAATTGAAGAAAGTAAGCTGGTCAAGCCGTAAAGAAATAGCTGTTTCGACGGTCGTCGTGATTGTCGTAGTGGTTCTTATGGCTTTGTATCTTGCTTTTGTTGATATTGTGTTCAGCATGTTCTTCACTGAGGTAGTTGGCATTTAAATGCTTTGCAGGGATTGCTAAGCTTAAATTTACAGGCAGGTTTGTTTATGCAGTGGTATGTTTTACGAGTTCAGTCGAATAAAGAGATGCACGTCAGGGAAGCCCTTGAACGTAAAGTTCAGGCCGAAGGTTTGACTGATATAATCGGGCGGATAGAAGTGCCCATCGAAGCGGTTAAGCGAATTCGCGGAAATAAACAAACTGTGCATAAGAGAAAGCTTTATCCGGGCTATGTTTTTATGGAAATGGAAGCGACCGAAGAAGGGCGCGTTCCCGAGCGGGCATGGTTTGTGATTAAGGAAACAAGCGGTGTCGGTGATTTTATAAGTACCGAAGGTATTCCGACTCCGATGCGTGATACAGATGTAGCCAAGATGCTCAGCGAAGCTGAAAAACCCGAACAGGCTCCGAGCATTAAGGTCGAGTTTGCTCCGGGTGACCAGATTAAAATTCGCGAAGGCGCGTTCGAGAATTTCGAAGGAGTTGTCGAAGCGATAGACCCGGAACGCGGGATAGTTAAAGTTGTCGTAAGTATATTCGGGCGAAGTACTCCGCTCGATATCGAATACTGGCAAATTGAAAAAATATAACGTTTGGGATTTTTAAATGGCAAAAGAAATTGTTGGTCAAATTAAGCTTCAGGCACCCGGCGGTCAGGCGACGCCGGCTCCGCCGATAGGGCCTGCTTTAGGCCAAAGGGGTGTAAATATCGGACAATTTGTCTCGCAGTTTAACGAGCGGACAAAAGAATATAACGGAACAGTCGTACCTGTAGTTATAACCGTATATGCGGACAAGAGTTTTACTTTTGAAGTGAAAAGTCCTCCGGCTGCTGTGCTTCTAAAGCAGATGGCACAGGTTGCCAAGGGCAGCGGTGTTCCGAACAAAGAAAAAGTCGGCAAAGTTACCTCTGCACAGGTTCGTGAAATCGCCCAGCAAAAACTTCAAGACCTTAATGCCTACGACGTCGATGCCGCAGAAAAGATTATTCGCGGTACCGCCCGAAGTATGGGTATCGAAGTTGTAGATTAAACCGAAATAAAAAAACTTAGCTTACCACGGCATAGAGTGGGAGCGATTATTAATCGCGTTTTAAGGAGTTATTAATGGCAGATAGAAGCAAGCGTTATAGAGCTGACGCGGAAAAAGTCAGCAAAGAACTGCTCAGCCTGCCGGATGCGGTTGCCAAAATTAAGTCGTTCAACTCTTTGAAGTTTGACCAGAGCGTTGAATGTGTTCTTAATCTTGGAATCGACCCTAAGCAGGCGGACCAGATGGTTAGAGGTTCGATATCTCTTCCTCACGGAATAGGCAAACAAAAGAAAGTCATAGCATTTTGTGACGACACGGAGGTCGAAGCCGCAAAACAAGCCGGTGCTATAGAAGCCGGATGCGATGATTTGGTTAAAAAAGTTACTGACGGCTGGATGGACTTCGACGTAGCCATAGCCTCACCTAAGGTTATGGGCAAAGTCGGCAAGCTTGGAAGAGTTCTTGGTCCGCAGGGAAAAATGCCATCACCTAAAAACGGAACGGTTACGCCGAAAGTTGCTCAGGCGGTAGCCGAATTCGCGGCAGGCAAAATCGAGTTCCGTAACGATGCAGGCGGAAATGTTCATGCGGTTGTCGGAAAGCAGTCATTCGACAAGCAAAAACTTATTGAAAATATCGAAGCGTTTGTAGCTCATATAAAGAAGACAAAACCTGTTTCTGCAAAAGGTACATATATTAAAAAAATGTGTCTTTCAGCGACAATGAGCCCGGGCGTTTTGGTCAGTATATAGATAAGGGGATTTTATGAGCAAGTATGTAAAGGGTTTACTTCAGGCCCAGTTAGAACGAAGAATATCTGACGATAAGATTAGTGATTTTCTGGTTCTTAATGTTACTGGTCTGAGCGGCGTTGATAATAATATTATCAGAGGCCAGTTGAAGCAAAAAGGGATTAAAATGGCCGTTGTTCGCAATGCGCTGTTTAGAAAAGCTCTGGCCGATAAAGGTATGGAATCGGCAGGGCCGTTATTTGTCGGACCTTGCACGATTGCTTATGGCGGAGATAGCATTATCGATGTAGCCAAAGAAATAGCAGAGATGGGTAAAAAACTCACCGTTATAAAAATTAAGGGCGCTTATCTGGAAGGTTCTGCCCTTGATGCCAAAAGCGCCGAATTGCTGGCTACGATGCCCAACCGTGCCGAACTTCAGGGACAGGTCGTTATGCTTGTGCTTTCACCGGCCCGGAAAATCGCATCTTGTATTACGAGCCCTGCAAGTGCCATTGCGGGCTGCATTAAATCGCTGATTGAAAAGAAAGAAAAAGAAGCCGCATAGCAATCAGTTGGCTAAGCGGATTAAAAGTGATTCAAGAAATAGAGTTGCTGATATGGTTGCCCCCGGATTAGGGGTTAAATGGGACGGCGTAGTCTCGGCTACCGTTCGGCAGAGATAAAATAGGAGTTTTTAAAGATGTCAGAAGAAACAGCCAAAAGTTGGAGCGCAGAGATTAAAGATTTAGGTGATAAGATTGTAGCTCTTACATTAATGCAAGCCAAAGAACTTGCGGATTATCTTAAACAAGAGTACGGAATCGAACCTGCTGCGGGCGGAGCGGTTATGGTTGCCGGGCCTGCTGCCGGCGGCGGTGGTGAAGCGAAGGAAGAAAAGACTTCTTTCGATGTTATTCTCAAAGCCTTCGGTGATAAGAAAATTCAGGTAATCAAAGAAGTCAGAGCATTGACCGGTTTGGGTCTGAAAGAAGCCAAAGACTTGGTTGAAGGCGCACCAAAGCCGATAAAACAGGGTCTTAGCAAAGACGAGGCTGAAGCTGCAAGAAAACAGCTTGAAGAAGCCGGTGCGACCGTTGAAATAGCATAGTGCTGATAATAAAATAATTTTTTAATTATGAACATAATTATACCCGGTAGAATTTACGGGACAGAAAAAACCCGTATTAAACGGGGATGGGGTTACACTGTGATAGGGGCAAAGGGCCCGATTGGAAGTGTTTTGCTCGATTTTGGGAGTATAAAATGATTGCGCTACCGGTTCGCAATTTCGGCAAGGTACGTGACGCGGTTGAAATACCAGATATGGTTGTTCTTCAAAAGGGCAGTTATGATGCATTTTTACAGCCCGAAGTGGAACCTTCAAAGCGTAAACGTCGCGGTCTTGAAGACCTTTTTCGAGAAATTTTTCCTATTGAAAGCTACGACAAAAGTTTAAAGCTTGAGTATCTTTTCTATGAGCTGGAAGAACCTCGATACTCGATAACTCAATGCCGTCAGCTTCGTCTGACGTACGGTTATCCGCTGAAGATAACATGCAGGCTTAAGAGTGCCGACGGCAAGGATTTGGCTGAGCAGTCGATATATCTCGGCGAAATGCCGGTTATGATAGGCGGCGGCGAATTTATCATTAACGGAGCCGAGCGCGTAATTGTCAGCCAGCTTCACCGCTCGCCCGGTGTGGATTTTCTTATCGAGAGCAAAGAAGGCGACCGTATTCTTCACGGCGGAAGAATTATACCTGAGCGAGGAAGCTGGGTCGAAATCAGTGTTACCAAAAAAGATGTTCTTGTCGTTAAAATCGACCAGTCCAGCAAAATTCCGGCTACGGTTCTTCTTAGAGCCATCAGCAGTGATTACGGCCAGACTGAGCAGATTATTAGAGCGTTTTATCCTACCAAGAACATCTCGGTAGATAAACTAACGCCGGAAATGTGGACGGTCGGTGCGATTGTCGATACAACAAGCGGCGAAATCATAGCCAAAGCCGGAACGCAAATCGGCGACAGATTAGGGTTGATTCGCAGCAGCGACATTAAAAAGATAGAAGTTATAGAAGAACTCGATGATGCGCTGGTACTGAATACTCTGGCGGAAGATGATTGCCAGAGCCATGAACAGGCTCTTCTGAAATTTTATATGCGTCTTCGTCCGGGAAATCCGCCTAACGAAGAAAAAGCCAAGACATTTTTCCATGAGAAATTTTTCGATACGAATCGCTATCGTCTCGGCAGAGTCGGTCGGTTCCGTCTGAATCGAAAATTCGGTCTTAGTGTCTCAGAAGATGAAATGACGCTGCGGGTTGAAGATTTTCTTAATACTATGAAGTACATCATCGGACTTCGCAATGGAGAAGGTGAAGTCGATGATATTGACCATATGGGTAACCGCCGTCTGCGGACGATTGATGAGCTGGCTAGTGATGAGATTAGAAAAGGCCTGCTCAAACTTCGCAAGACCGTTCAGGAACGAATGAGTGTTAAAAAGGAAGGCGAAGAACAGCCTCGAATCGCCGATTTGGTAAACAGTAAAAGTGTTGCCAGCGCGGTCAATTATTTCTTCGGCCGCGGCGAGCTTAGTCAGATAGTTGACCAGACTAACTCTCTTAGTCAGCTTACGCACGAACGTCGATTATCGGCGTTGGGTCCGGGCGGTCTGAATCGCCGAAGAGCAGGCTTCGAAGTTCGAGACGTACACATTAGTCACTATGGTCGAGTCTGCCCGATTGAAACACCCGAAGGTACTAATATCGGTTTAATTGCTTCTTTGGCTATATTTGCCAAAGTTGATGAATACGGATTTTTGCTTACGCCTTACAGAAGAGTCGAAAAAGGCAAAGCAACCACTAAAGTCGATTATCTGCGTGCTGATGAAGATATGCAGGCTGTAATCGCAGCGCCGAATACTTTCGACCAGAAGACCGGCGAAATTCAAAAGGGTATGGTTCTTGCGATGAAAGGCGGAGAACTCGCGCAGGTTTCAAGCGACGAAGTAAACTATGTCGATGTTTCAGCGAAACAAATAGTCGGTCTTTCGGCATCGCTGATTCCGTTTTTGGACCATGATGACGCTAACCGCGCACTTATGGGTTCTAACATGCAGCGTCAGGCTGTACCGCTGCTTAAAACGGAAAAACCGCTGGTCGGGACAGGTATGGAAGATGTTGTCGGTCAGTATTCGAGTATGGTTGTTCGCGCTAAAAACAGCGGTACGATAACGGCTGTCGATGCGACACGGATAGTAATTAATCAGACAGATGAATATAAGCTCGAAAAGTTTGTCGGTCTGAACGAACGTACTTGTTTGAATCAGCAGCCGGTTGTTAAGCTTGGAGATAAAGTTAAAAAAGGCCAAGTTATCGCTGACGGCGGCGGGACGAACAACGGAGCTTTGGCTCTTGGACAGAATGTTTTGGTAGGGTTCGTTTCGTTTGACGGGTTTAACTTCGAAGATGCTATTATTGTCAGCGAAAAGCTTGTTAAAAACGACAGCTTCACAAGTATTCATATAGACGAATTTACCGCCGAAGTACGCGAGACAAGATTAGGAAGAGAAGAATTTACCAGAGACATACCTAATGTCAGCGAGAAATCTCTCAGAAATCTCGACGACCATGGAGTAATACGTGAAGGTACTCGTGTATGTCCCGGTGATATTCTTGTCGGAAAAGTTGTTCCTAAGAGTAAAACCGAGCTTACTCCGGAAGAAAAACTTCTGCATGCGATATTCGGAAGAGCCGGAGAGGACGTTAAGAACGATTCTCTCGAGCTTCCAAGCGGTTATGAAGGCGTAGTAATAAAAACAGAAAGATTTACCAGACGCGGGGCAGGCGGCGAAGAGCAGAAAAAAGTGATGAAAGCTCAGATAAAAGCCGTCGAGGAAGAAATACGAACAAATCAGTGCGGTATGTTCCGCGAGATGATAGATGCAATTCACAATAAGCTTGAGGTTGCTATTGTTGACCCTTCGACACGCCAGAAAGTCGGAGCAAGCTCTGATGACGAAGTTATCACGGAGCAAATACAAAACTTCGATATAAAATGGGTCAAGCCCGCTGCGATGCGCGAAGATGTCCAGAAGATTATCGATAAATTCTGGGATAAAATTACAGCTTTTGACGAACAGAAAAAGCGCCGCATCGAAACAATTAAACATGGCGATGAACTTCCCAGCGGCGTTATGGAAATGGTTAAAATTTATGTCGCCACAAAACGAACACTTTCTATCGGTGATAAGATGGCAGGCCGCCACGGCAACAAAGGTGTAATTGCTAAAATTATGCCGGAAGAAGATATGCCGTTCCTCGAAGATGGTACTTCGCTGGATATTTTACTGAATCCTTTAGGTGTGCCGAGCCGTATGAACGTCGGCCAGATTCTGGAAACGCATCTTGGCTGGGTTGCAAAAGTTCTTGGATTTTCGGCTGTTACCCCTGTCTTCGACGGTGCTTCGGAAAAACACATACAGGAACTTACCGCCGAGGCGAATCAGCATGTTAAAACAAGGGCGCAGCAATTGCAGGATGCGGAAACGGCTCCTCCGCACGATGAGTTGTTTGTTAATATTCCGGATTCTCTTAAGACTCAGCTTTATGACGGAAGAACCGGCGAACCGTTCGAGCAGCGGGCGACAATAGGATGCATTTATATGATGAAACTGCATCACTTGGTTGATGATAAGATTCATGCCCGTGCGACCGGACCTTACAGCTTGATTACTCAGCAGCCGTTGGGCGGAAAAGCTCGTACAGGCGGCCAGAGATTCGGCGAAATGGAAGTCTGGGCTTTGGAAGGTTACGGAGCTTCGTATACACTTCAGGAAATGCTGACGGTTAAAAGCGATGACGTCGAAGGCCGAACGAAGATATACGAATCGATGGTTAAAGGTGAAAATACCCTCGAAGCGGGAACTCCGCTGTCATTTGATGTGCTCTGTAACGAAATCAGAGGTTTGGGATTAAATATACAATTGGAAAAGAAGCGATTAGGCAGCGCTTTGTAGTAATAGCGTAAGGAATATTTTGAATCGACACAAAAAACTATAAGGGGTCGGTTTGATGCTTAGCAATATTTATGACAGAATAAATGATTATGGTTCAGTAAAAATTGCCCTTGCAAGTCCGAATGATATTCGCAGCTGGTCTTTCGGTGAGGTGCGAAAACCTGAGACGATAAATTATCGTACCTACCGGCCGGAAAAGGATGGCTTGTTCTGCGAGCGTATTTTCGGTCCCGAACGTGACTGGGAATGTGCATGCGGCAAGTATAAGGGAACAAAGTTCAAAGGTATCATATGCGACCGCTGCGGGGTGAAAGTTACCCACAGCCGAGTTCGAAGAAAACGCATGGGCCATATTAATCTTGCGGCGCCGGTTGTTCATATATGGTTTTTTAAAGCTATACCCAACCATATAGGCACATTGCTTGCGATGAAAAGCTCCGACCTCGAAAAGATTATATATTTTCAGGATTATGTTGTTACCGATGCCGGCCAAAGCCCGCTGAAAGTTGGTCAGCTTTTGAGCGAAGATGAATTTCGTGATGCCAATAATAAATACGGAGCCAGTTTTAAGGCTCTTATGGGCGCCGAAGCCATAAAAACTCTTCTGCAGAATCTTGACCTTGACGCATTGTCGGGCGAGCTTAAAGAAGAGATAACAAAAACCAGCAGCCAGCAGAAGATACGCGACCTTACAAAGCGTCTTACAACAGTAAACTCGATAAGAAACAGTGAAAACAAAGCCGAGTGGATGGTGATGGATGTTTGTCCTGTAATCCCGCCTGATTTAAGGCCTCTGGTCTTATTAGAAAGCGGTAATTTCGCGACGAGCGATTTGAATGATTTATACAGGCGCATCATTAACCGCAACAGCCGGCTGAAAAAACTCATAGACTTAAACGCTCCGGAAGTAATTATACGCAATGAAAAACGTATGCTTCAGCAGGCGGTTGATTCACTGCTCGATAACGGCAGATGCCGCCGACCTGTTCTGGGAAGCAATAATCGTCCTTTGAAAAGCCTTACGGATATGATTAAGGGCAAACAAGGCCGATTCCGTGAAAATCTTCTCGGTAAGCGAGTTGACTACTCGGCGCGTTCGGTAATTGTTGTCGGTCCGAATCTTAAGCTTTATCAGTGCGGTCTTCCCAAGCGAATCGCACTGGAATTATATCAACCTTTCCTTATTCGCAAATTCAAAGAGCATGGTCTTGCCGATACGATTAAAAGCGCCAAAAGAATGATTGAGCGAAGAGACGAACAGGTATGGGATATTCTCGAAGAAGTTATTCACCAGCACCCTGTTCTTCTTAACCGTGCTCCTACGCTGCATAGAATGGGTGTTCAGGCGTTCGAACCTGTTCTGGTCGAAGGAAACGCTATTATGCTTCATCCGCTGGTTTGCAAAGGTTTTAACGCAGACTTCGACGGTGACCAGATGGCAGTGCATTTGCCTTTGAGCGTACAAGCTCAGGCTGAGGCTCATACTCTGATAATGAGCACTCATAATATTTTTGCTCCTTCAAACGGCTCACCTATGCTTGGCCCGTCTCAGGATATGGTTATGGGTAACTATTATCTGACGGTTATTAATGACCAGCAGCGCGGCGAGGGGATGATGTTTAAAGACCCGTTCGAGGCGATACTTGCTTATGAAATGGGCAAAGTTGCGATTCATGCCAAAGTTAAAGTCCGGGTACAAAAACCAGTCGTCGATGAGGATTGGGATATAACCGAAATGCCCGAGAAATCCATGACGATTGTTACTACGCCCGGTAGGTGTATTTTTAACGATATACTTCCGACCTCGATGCCTTTCTATAATGCTTCGATGAGTCAAAAGAAGCTCGGCAAGGTTATTAGCGACTGCTTCAAATATGCAAAAAGCGCAGAAACAATAGATTTGCTCGATAGAATTAAGGACATAGGATTTAAATATGCGACACTGGCCGGATTAAGTTTCGGTATTTCAGATTTGAAAATTCCTCCGAAGAAAAAGGATATTATTGCCGAGACAGAAAAACGTGTTGCAAAAATCAATAAAAATTATCAAGCCGGTGTTCTTACGGAAGGTGAAAGATACAACCAGATAATTGATGCATGGACTCACGCAAGGGTTGCCGTTACTAACGAAATGATGCGTGGTCTTAAGGAAGATAAAACAGCCGACGGAAAACCGTATTTGAATCCGATTTATGTTATGACGGGTTCCGGTGCAAGGGGAAGTGTTGACCAAATTCAGCAGCTTGCGGGTATGCGAGCGTTGATGGCCAAGCCCAGCGGTGAAATTATCGAAACGCCGATTAAAGCGAATTTCCGTGAAGGTCTTAATGTTCTCGAATATTTCAGTTCTACGCACGGTGCTCGAAAAGGTCTGGCGGATACCGCTCTTAAAACAGCCAACTCGGGTTATCTTACACGCAAACTTATCGACGTAGCACAAAATGTTATTGTTACCGAACGTGATTGCGGAACCCTTCAGGGCGTGACCAAAAGTACTATAAGCAAAGGTGACCAGGTTGACATACCTCTAAGTCAGCTTATTATTGGCCGTACATCGAGAGACAACATCAGAAATCCTATAACCGGTGAAATGATTGTACATGAAAATGAAATTATAACGCCGGATATAGCCGAAAAAATCGAAGAGCTTGGCGTTGACGCTCTTCGTGTAAGAAGTCCGCTGACATGCGACAGCCCGTATGGTATTTGCGCAAAATGTTACGGGTGGGATTTAAGCACCAGTCTGCTTGTCGAAGAAGGTTCGGCAGTAGGAATTATTGCGGCGCAATCAATCGGTGAACCCGGAACGCAGTTAACCCTTAGAACATTCCACACCGGCGGTATTGCTTCTCGAGCGATTCTTGAAAGCGACCAGAAAGCCGGAGCTAACGGTTCGATTAAATTAAAAGAGCTGGGAATTGTTCCTGACCCTAATATAAGTATCGAATCCGAAGATGATAAATTTAGGACCGATGGCTCGGAGCAGAAAGATGTTTCCGCGGAAAAACGTATTTTGAGGTCAAAGGGCATAGCACTGAAGCGCAGCGGCGAAATGGCTATCGTTGACGACAAAGACCGAGAAATTGAAAAATATAAAGTTCCTTATGGTGCGAGTATCGAAGTTGACGACGGCCAGCAGGTAAAAATAGGCCAGAGATTATTCTCTTGGGACCCGCACCGAACCCCGATTTTGGCTGAAGTTGCCGGAAATATCAGGTTTGTTGATATTATCGAAGGCGAAACAGTTCGTATTGAAGAAGAACGCAGAGGTCAGATTGGAAGACCGGTTGTTATCGAACATAAAGGCGATAAACATCCGCAGATTATGGTTGAAGATTCCACCGGAAAGATTCTTGATGTTCATTACCTTCCTGCAGGCGCACGAATAGAGGTTAATGAAGGACAGGCTGTAAGCGCCGGTCAGTTGTTAGCTCATCAGCCAAGGGCTTCAGGTGGAACTCAGGATATTACAGGCGGTCTGCCGAGGGTTACGGAAGTATTTGAAGCACGTAAACCAAAAGACCCTGCTGCTATGGCGGAAATCAGCGGTCGCATCGAGCTGAAAAGCGATAAACGTAAAGGCAAGATGACAATTATTGTTAGAAGTACAAGCGGAATGGAAAGAGAGCATCATGTTCCTCGCGACAGGCATCTCAATGTTCATACCGGAGATATGGTCGAAGCCGGAGACCCCCTTACAGACGGCCCGCTTGTTCCGCATGATATTTTGAGAATCAAGGGCGAAGAAGCCCTTCAGAAATATCTTATTGCCGAAATTCAGAATGTTTATCGTTCTCAGAACGTTAACATTAATGATAAACATGTTGAGATAATCGTTTCTCAAATGATGCGTAAGGTTGAAATCGATTCGGTCGGAGACAGCAATTTCCTGCCCGGCGAGGTTGCGGATAAGTTCGAATTCCGCAAAGAAAATGAGCGGTTGGCCAATAGTATCAAAATAGTTAAACCCGGTGATGCCAGAGATATTACCGAAGGTCAAATTGTTAATAAAGATGAGCTTGCTGCTATTAATGAAAAAATCGAAATGATAGGCGGCGAAGGTTCAAAAGGCAGAAAACCCAAGCCCTCAACCGCTAAAACACTGCTTTTGGGTATTACAAAAGCGTCACTGCAGTCGGACAGCTTTATTGCCGCAGCCAGCTTCCAAGAAACAACTAAAGTCTTGACGGAAGCGTCTTTGTCTGCTAAAATTGACGAATTGCGCGGCTTGAAGGAAAATGTAATTCTCGGTCATTTGATTCCGGCTGGGACGGCCTTTAAGCCTTATCTTGAAATGCAAGTGAAGCATTTGGCGGAAGCTCCGCTGCCTAAAGCACTTAGGGAAGAATCTATCGAGGCTGCCAAGGAGGCCGAAGCTCGAGCGGATGCCGCTATTAAGGAAGCTCTTGGTATTTAAATAGGTCAGATTAGTAAATAGTTAGACGGGAAAAATTATGCCGACAATAAATCAGTTAGTTAAAAGACCCAGACAAAAAGGTAAAGGTCAAAAACGTGTTTCGGATATAAGCGGCTCACCCCAGAAACGGGGTGTCTGTCTTATCGTAAGGACTCAAACACCGAAGAAACCGAACTCGGCTCTTAGGAAAATTGCTCGTGTTCGTCTTACGAACGGAAAAGAAGTTACGGCTTATATCCCCGGTATCGACCATAACCTTCAGGAGCACAGTACAGTGGTGATTCGAGGCGGTCGTGTTAGAGACCTGCCCGGTGTCCGATACCATATCGTACGCGGTGTTTTAGATTGTGCCGGAGTTGAGGGACGTAAAAGAGGCAGAAGTAAATACGGAGCAAAGAAATCGAAGTAGTGTTTATTTGGTGAGCTAATGGCGAAAAAGTTAACAGCATCAAGCGTTCAATTACAGGCCGAGCCTAAATATAACAGCAGGCTGGCCGCGAAATTTATCAACTGTCTTATGTTGGATGGAAAGAAAAGTGTTGCTCAGCGGATTTTTTATGATGCGATGGACAGCATAGCTAAGAAAATATCCGATACCTCTCCCATTGAAGTTTTCGAAAAGGCTATCAATAACGTCAAGCCGATGATTGAGGTCCGAAGCAAAAGAGTAGGCGGTGCTTCTTATCAGGTTCCTATGCAGGTTAATCCCAAACGGCAGCAGTCGCTTGCTTTTCGGTGGATTCTTGAGTCATCAAGAGGCAAAAAAGGTAAGCCGATGGCAGACCGTTTGGCTTCTGAGCTTGTCGATGCGTATAACGGACAGGGCGGGGCAATGACAATGCGTGAAAACGTCCACAGAATGGCCGAGGCTAATAAGGCATTTGCCCATTTTGCGTGGTAAAACAATAGTTCTTTAAGCGGATAGCTGTAAAAATACACTATCCGCTTTTTTTTCGTCTTTTATTTCAGTTTATTTTGTTTTTTGAGAGTGAAAACTAAATTCGATGCCTGCTAAATTACAAAAACTTCGAAATATCGGGGTAATGGCGCATATAGACGCCGGAAAAACTACGGTTTCTGAACGAATTCTTTATTACAGCGGAAAAATTTACAAAATGGGTGAAGTTCATGACGGCACTGCGGTTATGGATTATCTCGAAGAGGAGCAAAAACGAGGCATTACGATTACCTCGGCGGCGACGAAATGTTTCTGGAGAGATTCTGAAATTAACCTGATAGATACGCCGGGACATATCGATTTTACAGCAGAAGTTGAAAGGTCTCTTCGAGTTCTTGACGGAGCGGTTGCGGTTTTTGACGGTAGCGAAGGGGTTCAGGCTCAAAGCGAAACCGTCTGGCGGCAGGGACAAAAATACGAACTTCCGTGTATTTGTTTCATAAATAAGATGGATAAAATCGGAGCCGATTTTGCCATGAGCGTGGATAGTATTCGTGAAAAACTTCAGGCACATCCGGCAGTTGTTCAGATACCAATCGGAGCCGACAGCACTTTTGCGGGACTGCTTGATTTAATCAAACAGAAAGCTGTTTACTATAAGCCCGAAAAACTCGGAGTTTCCTTCGAAGAAGTGGAAATTCCCGAAGAATTGGCTGAAGTTGTTCAGAAGGGTAGGCACGATTTGCTCGAAGCCGCCGCTGAGTTTGATGAAGAGCTGATGGATTTATATATCCACGATAAGCCTGTCTCTGAAGATATTATTAGAAGAGCCATAAGAAAAGGAACTGTTGCCAATAAGCTGAATCCGGTTTTCGTAGGTTCAGCGTTAAAATATATCGGCGTACAAAGGCTTATGGACGGAGTGATTGATTATCTTCCTTCGCCGCTGGACAGGCCTAATATCGAAGGACACGACCCTGAAAACAAAGATAAAAAAATAATAGTTAAATGTGACCCTAACGGCAGTCTTGTTGCGCTGGTTTTCAAAATTGTCGGTGATTCGCACGGCGATTTGAATTTTCTTAGGATTTATCAGGGCAAAATAAAATCCGGTACCAGAGTTCTTGATGTTACCACCAAGCAGAAAGAAAATATTACCCGGCTTTATGAGATGCATGCCAAATCGCGTAATCCGCTTGAGTCTGCTCGTGCGGGGGACATAGTTGCTGTAATCGGGCCGAAGAATACCCTGACGGGAGATACGCTTTGTGATACCAGACATCCGATTTCGCTTCCGAGCATAAGTTTTCCTGAATCTGTTATAAGTATGTCAATCGAGCCGAAGACCGCTTCTGACCGAGCTCAATTATCCGAAGCTTTAGGGGTTTTAAGGCGCGAAGACCCAACCTTCTCATGGAAGCAGGATGCCGAGACGGGGCAAACAATTATCAGCGGAATGGGTGAGCTGCATTTAGAAATTTTACAGCATAAGCTTATACGTGATATGGGAGTCGATGTCCGAGTAGGCAAACCGCGCGTGGCTTATAAAGAAGCTATAACCGGCATAGCCGAAGGTGAAGGTAAATTTGTCCGTCAAACCGGCGGGCGAGGTCAGTACGGCCATGTTATTTTACAAGTCGAACCCATTTTAAATGAAGACGGTCACTGGGAGAAAGAAAGTCAGTTTATCAATAAAGCCGGCGGCGATAGAGTACCTCGCGAGTACGTAGGAGCTGTCGAACAGGGATGTAAAGAAGCTTTTACCAGCGGTACTCTTGCGGGCTATCCTGTTGTCGGGGTTAAGGTGACATTACTGGACGGTTCTTTCCATGCGGTAGATTCGTCTGATATCGCTTTCGAACAAGCTGCGATATTGGCTGTTAATGAGGCGATGAAAAAAGCAGGGCCTGTCCTCTTAGAGCCTGTAATGAGACTGCAAGCTATCGTTCCCGAAGCTAATTTCGGTGCGGTGCAGGGACATCTTATGGCAAAAAGAGGGCTTATAACGGATTCGCATGTCCACGGCAATTTAAGGGTAATTGACGGCAAAGTGCCTCTGGCTGAAATGTTCGGTTATTCGAGCGAACTTCGCAGCGCCACAGCCGGACGCGGGACGTTTACCCTCGAACCGCTTGCATACGAAAAAGTGCCAGAACAGTTAGCGGAAAAAATTCTGATTTGATTTCTTAAGCAGATATTTTTTCGAGATGGTCAACGCATAATCCCGACCATGTTTCCATCGAATCTTTTGCCTGCTTGAGTTCGTCAAGACTCATAAATCCCATTTGAGTAATCATCTGCTCGCGTCTATTAACTTTCGGCTCGTCTAAAGACCATAAATGCACAATTCCCAAGTGCACTTGGCCGACCTCGTTCGAATCATCGTTCAAAAGGGCGACAATTTTGTCTTTATGTTTGGTTTCGATTATTACTTCTTCGTCAATTTCCCGCTTAACGGATTCGAGATAAATTTCATACGGTTCTGTTGTGAACAGATTGCAGTCGATAGGATTGATATGGCCTCCGATTCCGATAGACCTTAGTCCGAGCAGCCTTTTTTCGCCGGCTTTTTTGCCGCGGACATAACTGAGAAATTTTCCATTATGACTCATAATAACATAAGGAATAATTTGTTTATAAGATGGGTCTTTTTCGGCTTCTGAGCGATTCATAAAGCGAGTTGCACCCTGTTCGAAAATCCGCGGGAGATATTTCTTGACATCGAACATAAGTCCGTTAAAAGCTCCGAGTTCGTCGAATAGGCTTCGTTGAATTACGAGTATTTGTTCTTCCTGAGCCATTTGTGCTCCAAGTTATTCGAGTATGATTTCCTGTTCATATTCCGGAACTTCAGCCGGAAATCCTGTGCTTTGAGTAATGAATTCAGCGAATGTCGAGGCGCTGTCTTTTTCGCCGTGCACTATGAAAATTTTTCTCGGCGGATTTTGCAGATTTTTCAGCCATACTAACATTTCCTCTCGGTCAGCGTGTGCGCTGAAGCCCTGCACTCTTGCTATTTTGGCTTTGACTTCATGTTTGGTTCCGAGAATTCGAACCTGAGATTCGCCGTCGAGAATTCTTCTTCCTAATGTTCCTGCAGCCTGATAACCTACGAAAATAACCGTGGTGGAAGGATTGTTGATATTATTGGCAAGATGATGTTTTATTCTTCCGCCGGTGCACATTCCTGAACCGGCGATAATAATATACGGGCCTTTTAATTCATTAAGAGCCTTCGATTCATCAGTTGACTGAACAAAATTCAGTTGTTCGAATTCAAAGGGTGATTTGTTATTTTTCAAAAGCTTGGTCATCTCGCTGTCGAACATTTCCGGGTGCTGCTTAAAAACCTCCGTAATTTTCGAAGCCATCGGGCTGTCGAGAAAAACCTTAATCGGCGGGATTCTTTTTTCCAGAATAAGAGCGTTTAGATAATAAAGAAGTTCCTGCGCTCGCTCGAGAGCGAAACTCGGTATGAGAATTTTACCTCGCTTGTCATAAGCTTCGTTAATAAGAGCAGCCAATTTATCTTTTATGTCTTCGGTCGGCTGATGTGTCCGGTCTCCGTATGTCGATTCGATAAGCAGATAATCAGCCTGCTGAAACGAATCAGGGTCCGATACGATAGGGCGGTTGGGTCTGCCGATATCTCCTGAAAAAAGAATGATTCTCTGGAAGCCGTTAGCCGATGCGGTAAGCCTTATTATCGAAGAGCCAAGCACGTGTCCGGCGTTGAAAAAACAAGCTTCTATCGTGGAATCTATCCCTGTACAATTTTTATATTCAATCGGACTAAATAACGGAAAAACCGCTTCTGCGTCTTCGGTTGTGTAAAGCGGCACCACCGGATGAGGGCCTTTTCGTCCCTGTTTTTCGTGACGTTTTCTTTTGAAAGCCGCATCTTCTTCCTGCAGTTTTGCCGAATCGAGCAGGATTATTTTCGCTATTTTGGCAGTCGGAGTTGTAGCGTAGATTTTTCCGGAGAATCCTTCTTTTACGAGTTTAGGCAAAAGTCCGCAGTGGTCAAGAT
>Ga0265293_10002597_pt1 | contig 35651 bp, 15 predicted proteins | sample Munlanlewell138R_FD_192505 | JGI IMG/M metagenome (GOLD analysis project Ga0265293, IMG submission 192505) | Leachate microbial communities from a municipal landfill in Southern Ontario, Canada - Leachate well 138R | ecosystem: Engineered > Solid waste > Landfill > Unclassified | place: Canada... | reverse complement strand
TCCTTCCCACCATCGTGCAGCAAGGCTTCCAGTGGGTGAATGGTGCTTTCAGTGAAGCTCCTGCCAACTGGACTGAATATATCTTCGACCTCAGCGCTTATGACAACCAGGCGGTGCGCATTGCCATCCGCTGCATCAGCGACGATTCCTTCGTATTCTACGTGGATGACTTTAGCGTGCATAGCGATGGCGGTTATTTGGTGAGCTCTGATGATACGGGTATCCCCGCCATCAGCACCAATCTGCAGGATAACTATCCCAACCCATTCAATCCTGAGACCACCATCCGCTACAGCCTCCGCGAAGCTGGTCCTGTAAGCATCCAGATCTACAACCTGAAAGGTCAGCTGGTCAACACCCTGGTAAATGAAGCCAAGGAAGCCGGCAACCACAGCGTGGTCTGGAATGGTAAAGATAAGAACAACCGCTCTGTCTCTTCCGGTGTGTATTATTACAAGATGAATGCCGGCAAATACAGCAGCACCAAGAAAATGATCCTGATGAAGTAAGACCTACTTTATCAAGACCCATACACTGCGCCCTGGGAACACTCCTGGGGCGCTTTTTTGTATCTGTGGGTTTCCCTATTGATGAGGAACAGGTAAGTGTGTGCTAACTATAATTTGTTTTAGGCTTGATAATTGCATATTGGTAATCTGGTTGGTGAATAGGCCTCATCACATAGTGTAATTTGCAGCTATGAGCTGGGTTACGCTCAAGATGAAGCGTTAAAGATGTCAGCCAAACCATGATTTTATATTCATAAGTGTAAAAGGAGATACAATGAAGAAACTCACACTTTTTACAGTATTCTTACTCTTGGCAGCGTTTGTGTTAGCCGATGTCTATACCATTGGTACAGGTACAACTGCATCCTACACGCTCCCCTTTAATGGACTATATAATTATAGCTGGAGTAAGGTTATTTACACCCGTGCAGAAATCAACGCCGCCGGCCTAAACCAGGCAGCCTCTTTCAACGGCATCGGTTTCTATGTTGGAAATACGCCAAATGACTACACCATGCTGGATCAGCGTGTGTACTTTAGGCATACCACTGCAAGTATGTATGATGTTGGAGAAGATAACCACCCCAATTTCAACGAATTCCAGCTTCTCTTCCAAGGAAACCTCACCTACGATGGTGGGGGCTGGTATTACATCGTACTCAGCGAACCTTTGGATTGGGATGGCAATCAAAACATTGAATTCCTCTTTGAAAACTGGGATGGCGCCTGGGTGTCTGGTTACCCCACATTCAATTATACCAGCACCTCACCGGAGTATATGGCTGTCTATAAGCCTTTGGATGCCAATTTCCCCTCCGGTGTGGTTGGCACCAGGACTTACAACCGCCCCAATATCCAGTTTGTGACCCCCACCACCACTCCTCCGGATGCAGCCGTGGTGGTTGCCCCTGCAGATGGCGCCACCCACGTCTCCCTGCAGCCAGAATTACGCTGGATGTATGGCAATGTGTGGCCTGATGGATACAGGCTGAACTTGGGCACCAACAACCCTCCTTCCAATATTATGAATGGAGTGGATGTGGGCAATGTGACCAGCCATACCCTTACAACCCCTCTGGAAATAGAGACCACTTATTATTGGCAGATAGTGCCTTACAACGATTTTGGTGAAGCCACAAACTGCCCCGTCTGGAGCTTTACCACCCATCCTGCGGGCTTTGTGACCATCGGTGATGGCAGCCAAAACGCCCGCTACCCAATGGATTTCTTTTACAAAAACTCCCTCTATCAGTGTCTCTACTATGAAAACGAGCTCAGCTTTGTATCTGGCACCATCACGTCCTTGCAATTGTATAACAACTTTTCTACAGACCGCCCCAACGGCGCCGTCAAGATTTGGCTGGGAAGCACAACCCAGCAAGACCTGCAAAACGGCTTTATCTCCGCCAATGAATTGACGCTGGTATATGATGGCACCCTGGAGCTTCCTGTAGGCCAAAACCAAATCTTGATCCCCCTGGATACCCCCTATATGCACACCCCCGGTAATCTGGTGCTGATGGTGCAACGCCCCATGGATACTCAATATTACAGCTCCCTGGATTATTTCCAATGCCAGACCGTGGGCACCAACCGCGCCCGCTATGCTATGAGCGATAGCGAAAGCTACAACCCCGCCACCCCTCCTACAGGCACGCTCAGCGGACAATTCCCCAAAATATCCATCAGCTACTCTGATGATCCCATATTAAACGACCTCAGCTGTTATAACCTTACAGGCAACCAGACCCCCACCGTGGGAGTGGCTGCCAACTATACAGTCAATATCAAAAACAACGGTCAAAACGCCCAGAGCAACTATCAGGTGAAGCTGATGCAGGAAGGCGGCGGCGAATTGCTCTCTGTGAACGGTCCCACCATCCAATCCCTGCAAACCTTAGCTGTAAACATAAGCTGGACCCCCGCCCAGCAGGGCCCCATCACCATTTATGCCATGGTGGTTTTGAATGGTGATGAAATAGATACGAACAACGAAACCAACCGTCTGGATGTAATGGTACAGCCGGAAGGCGTGCAGGTGACCACCATCGGTGATGGAAATGAAACTGCCCGCTATCCCATGGATTTCTGGTGGAAAAACTCCCTCTATGAATGTATTTACATGGAGGATGAATTGGGATTTGTATCCGGCACCATCACCGCCATCCAGCTGTATAACCAGTTTGTTACAAACAACCCCACCGGCGCCACCAAGATCTGGCTGGGAAGTACAGACCTGCAAGACCTCTCAGGCGGCTATATCCCTGCCAGCCAGCTCTCCCTGGTATTTGATGGCAACGTAACCTACCCCAGTGGCCAGAATGAGATCTTGATTCCCCTGCAAGTCCCCTATATACACACTCCGGGCAACCTCGTAATGATGGTGCAGCGCCCGATGGATGGTCAATACTACAGCTCTTCGGATTTCTTCAAATGTCAGACCATCGGCAGCAACCGCGCCCGCTATGCCTATAGCGATAGTGAAAGCTACAACCCCAATAGCCCACCCGCAGGCACGCTCATTGGACAATTCCCCAAAACCAGCTTCTTCTACAGCGGTGAAGCCATTGAAAACGACCTCAGCTGTTTCGCTCTTGCAGGCAACACCACCCCCACCGTGGGGATAGCTACAAACTATACCGTCAATATCAAAAACAACGGCGTAAACACCCAGACTGACTATCAGATCAAGCTGATGCAGGAAGGCGGCGGTGAATTGCTCTCTGTGGATGGTCCCACCATCGAAACCCTGCAAACCCTATCTGTGAACCTGACCTGGACTCCCACCACGCCTGGCCCCCTTACCATTTATGCCACGGTGGTCTTGACTGGCGATGAATTTGCACAAAACAACGAAACCAACCGCCTGGATATCACAGTGCAGCCGGAAGGCGTGCAGGTGACAGTAATAGGTGATGGCAGCCAAAACGCCCGCATCCCCATGGATTACTATTACAAATCATCACTGTATCAGTGCCTCTATTATGAAGACGAATTGAACTTTATATCCGGCACCATCACCTCTTTGCAGCTGTATAACAACTTTGCCACAAACAACCCCAACGGAGCCGCCAAAATATGGTTGGGCAGCACAACCTTGCAAGACCTCTCCAGCGGCTATATCCCTGCCACCGAGATGACTCTGGTGTTTGACGGCAATCTGCAGCTGCCATCCGGTGAAAACGACATCATGATCCCCCTCCAGAGCCCCTATATGCACACTCCCGGCAACCTGGTGATGATGATACAACGCCCCTTGGATGCTGTCTATTACAGCTCTTCAGATTACTTTAAATGCCAAACTATCGGCACAAACCGTGCCCGCAACACCTATAGCGATTCTGTTGAATATGACCCCAACTCTCCGCCTGCCGGAACGCTCTCCGGACAATTCCCCAAAATAGCCATCTTCTATAGCGGTGAACCCATCGATAACGACCTCGGCATTTCCGGACTCACCGGCAATACCACCCCCACAGCCGGCGCTGCTTCCGTCTACACAGTTAATATCAAAAATAACGGTCTCAACGCTCAGGACGACTATCTGGTAAAGCTCTTTACCCAAGGCGATATCGAAGTAGCCTCCGTGCCCGGACCTGCCATCAACTCCTTGCAGACCCTGCAGGTGACCTTGAACTGGACACCCACTACCGATGGCAACACCTATATCTATGCCACGGTGGTGATGGACGATGATGAAATTGAGCAGAACAACCGCACGGCAAACTTCAATGTATATGTGAATCCCGCCGGAGTCTTTACCTTCACCGTGGGAGACGGCAGCCAGAATGCCCGCATGCCCATTGATACCTATTACAGACACTCCATGTACCAAACCCTCTACTACCCGGATGAACTGAACGGGTTTTTGGGGCAAATCACCGGCTTGCAGCTTTATAACAACTTCAACACCGGCGTGATGAATGCCAGCGTGAAAATGTGGCTGGGGACCACCACCCAAACATCACTGGATACCGGATACATCACTGCTGATCAGCTTACCTTGGTATTTGACGGCAACTTGGATTTACCCTCTGGCACAAACGACATCATGGTTCCCTTCAATGATCACTATCTGTATTTGAATGGCGAAAATCTGGTCTTGATGGTAAAATATGATGATGCCGATTGGTACACCTCCACAAACTATTTTAAGAGCCAAACTGTGGGCAGCAACCGCGCCCGCAACGCCTATAGTGACAGTGAGGATTACAACCCCTTGGCCCCTCCTGCTGGCACGCTCAGCGGCCAATTCCCCAAGACCACATTCTTTGTGATTCCCGGTGGAGTGGGGCATATCAACGGTGTGGTGAGAGGTGTAGGAAACCAGCCCTTGGGCGGCGTGAATGTAACCCTGAACCAAGGCTTATACTCTGCCACCACCAATACCGCCGGAGAATTTAGCCTCATCAACGTGCTGCCCGATGATTACACCCTCACCTGCAGCGTCCACGGTTATACAGATCACACCCAGACCATCAGCTTGGAAGAGGATCAGACGCTGGAACTGCAGATCACCATGGAACTCCTTCCCCAAGTGGTGGTGAGTGGAACCATTCATGCCAGCGACACCGGCGCCGGCATTCCCGGAGCCGCCATCTATCTCTTTGGCTATGAAGATTATATGACCAATACTACCGCCACCGGAGCGTTCAGCTTTGCTGCCGTGTATGCAGGTCACACTTATGAATACAACATCTCCGCCGCGGGCTACACCTCCCAAAACGGAAACATCACCGTGGGCAGCTCAAACTACGATATGGGCGATATCACCCTCAACGAAGTGGCTTATGCCCCCGTGGGAGTGCTTGCCGCAGCCAATGCAACCAATTCCAGCGTGGATATCACCTGGTATGCCCCCGATCCCAACGCCCTGGAAATCACAGAAGGCTTTGAAGGCAACACCTTCCCGCCTGCAGATTGGGGCAACACGGTAACCAACACCGGCACAGCCAATGCTCAAGGAGTTTACCCCACCTGGTGCAGAGTGGGACTCGTATCCGCAGATACAAACGTGGTGCCCACCGAAGGCTCATTCCAAGCCGGATTACAGTGGGATTACAACCATCAGGATGAATGGCTGATCACCCCCAGCTTCAACTGCCCACCCTCCGCCTACCTCAAGTTTGATACCTACGTATTTTTGGGCTCCACAAACGAAGACCATTACAAGGTAAACATCTCCAACGACAACGGCAGTACCTGGACCACCCTCTGGGATGCCAGCGAGCAGCAGGGAGGATGGAACCATTATTACTTCCCCATCACCGTGGATCTCAGCGCTTATTCCGGACAGCAGATCAAACTGGCTTTCCAAGCCGTGGATGGTCCCGATGATTCCGGCCTCTGGTATGTGTGGTTCATCGATAACGTCTATATCGGCAATATCATCACCACCATCAGCTTCAACGCCGATGAGATGCGCTCCGTATCCTATGGAGATTCCGCCCAAAGCGCCTGGAGCACCGCCATGCCCATGCGTGCCATCTCCAGAGACCGCGAGCTTGGCTCTCCCAGAACGGAGCCCAGCCATGCCATGCCTCTGGCAGAGAGCAACCGCTCCCACCCGCAAAGAGTGTTGACCGGCTACAAGGTATGGCGCTTGACCGAAGGCCAGGAGGCAAACCAATCCGCATGGACTCTGATAACCCCTGAAGAAGTAACAGGCCTTTCAGCCGGTGACGATGCCTGGGCAAACCTGCCCAACGGCTTCTATCGCTGGGCTGTACGCGCTGTTTACACCAATGGTGTGGAATCCGTGCCCTCCTTCTCCAATACCCTGGAAAAATATATGCAGACGGGAATGATCGTGGGATTGGTACGTCGTGAAACCAACGCCCCCATTTCTGGCGCCACAGTTTCCGCTTCCGGAGTAACTGCCACCACCAACGCAGCCGGAGCCTATACGTTGATAGTTCCCGTGGGAACCCACAGCGTAACCGCCTCCGCCACTGGATTCATCACCCAAACCATAGATAACGTGGCAGTTGCCTTCAACCAATCCACCACTGTCAACTTTGTCATGGTGGTGGGAACGGATAGCGATGACAACGTATTGCCTGTCACAGCCACCGCACTCAATGGCAACTATCCCAATCCCTTCAATCCAGAAACCACCATCAGCTACAGCATCAAGGAAGCTGGTGCCGTGAGCCTGGAAATCTATAATATCAAAGGACAATTGGTCACCACCCTCGTCCACCAAGACCAATCCACCGGCCACTACAAAGCCGTCTGGAGCGGTAAGGACGCATCAGGCAGAGCCTGCAGCAGCGGTATTTATTACTACCGTCTCACAGCTCCCGGTTATCGTCAGGTGCGCAAGATGGTGTTGAGCCAGTAGGATTATATCTGACGAAAAAAGCCCCGGCGTGATGCTGGGGCTTTTTTTTGAGGTTAGAGGCCAGAGGCCAGAGAACAGGGGCTCGCTACGCTCGCTATGAATAAAGAATAATGAATGACGAATGATGGGGACCTTAGAATAGACTCGGCTTTAGCGAAGCCCAGAAATCTAATCACAGCTGTAACTACATGGCAACACAGGCTTTAGCCGGTGGTTTCGCTGACTTTAGTCGGCTTTTATTACACTATCCAGCAAGCAAAGCGAGCCACCATCGAACGCAGCTAACCACCCAGACCTCCTGGAACCTGATCCCTAAATACTGTAAGCCCTTATTTAACAACCGATTAAAACCGGTGGAACCACCGGCTGAAGCCTGTGTTACTGCCCGTGCAGCGTGCGCCGCGCCCGCTAACCACCCTTGTCTCTCCTTTGTCTCGACAAGGGTGAGACAAGGGTGGTACAAGGGTGGCTAATGGGCAAGAAGCTGCAAGTCCTTGTATCCCCTGGCTTTAGCCGGGTGTTTCGCCGACTTCAGTCGGTTTTTTTAATAATAACAACAATTCCATATTATTGATAGATCGCAGTCACAATATCTCTCAAAACTATCACCTTGTTTTCCTTAAAACAAATGCCTGTCTCCTAAGTTTACAGGTGTTTCATAAACAGGTTAAAAACCGATGGGGTTGTTCTTGCGTAAGACTAATGTTACCATGTTGTTATACACTTTTATCTTCGTGCTTTAAAGACAGACTGAAGTCGGCGAAACGCCCGGCTAAAGCCAGGGAGTACACAGTCTGCGAACCGACCGTCTAAAGCATATAATTTCAAATAAATATGGTCTTTATGTGTATTCGTTTTATCCTAATAATTCGTGGTAAAATAAGGTTTCAGCCGCTTCTCAACAGTGCGAAGCACGCTCAACCGTGAGCGAAGCGAACACTCAACTGGCGCCTCGGCGCCTCTCAACGCTCGCGTAGCGAGCCCCCTGACCCCTAAACCTTTGCCCTCCCACCCAACGAAGGCAACATTCCCATTATTGAGGAACAATAATTGCATGTTTAATAAAGTGGTTTTAGATGAGCCCATTTCATCATGTGATGAGCCGGAGGCTTGTCAGTTTAACCCCCCGTAGCGTTTGATAGCATCGGGCTACCAACGTGGCTGTGACTTTGTTTTATCAAGTATAGAGGAGATACCATGAAGAAGCTCATACTCGCCACCTTGTTTTTATTTTTGGCAACACTTGTTTTTGCTGATACCCACACTATGGATGTGGGCGCCACTCGTGAGGATGAAGCCAGTGTAACCATCGGTGACGGCTCACAATGGGGACGCGTTCCCATGGATTTCTATTATAAAAACTCCCTTTATCAGTGTTTGTACTATCAAGCTGAATTGGGGTTTACAGCACGTGAGATCACAGCCCTAAAGTTATATAGTGACTTTGAATCATTTTACCTCAATGGCGCCACCAAGATCTGGTTGGGCACCACACACCTGTCGGACCTCTCCGGAGGATATATCTCTGCAGATCAGCTCACCTTGGTATATGCTGATAGCCTGCAGCTTCCCGGTGGTGGGCAAAATCACATCCATATCGATCTCCAGACCCCCTATCTGTATCTGGACGGTAATCTGGTGATGATGGTGCAGCGCCCCATGGATAGTGTTTACCATTTTAACTCCAATGGTTTTAGGTGCCAAACGGGAGATAGCTACCGCGCCCGCAATGTTTACAGCAATAGCATCGTCTATAATCCCTACAATCCTCCCAATGGCGAACCCACCGGATTGTATCCCCGCCTTACCATCTATTACAATTCCAATGCTCTGCAAAATGACCTGGGCTGTACCCATCTTGTGGGCAATACCACGCCCACCGTGGGGATGCCCGCCACTTATACGGTCAATATCCAAAACGGTGGCATAAACCCCCAAAGCAACTATCAGATCAAGCTGATGCAGGAGGGTGGGGGCGAACTGGCGGCTTTGGATGGACCTCCCATCCAATCCATGCAAATGCTGCCTGTGAATATAAACTGGACACCTTCCCAAGCTGGACCTATCAGCGTTTATGCCAAAGTAGTACTGGCTGGTGACCAGTTTGAGCACAACAACCACTCCCACCCCCTCGATATCATTGTCCAACCGGAAGAGATCCAGGTGACAACCATCGGCGTGGGAGATCAAGCCACCCGCCACCCCATCCAGTTCAGCAACCTAAAGTCCCTCTATCAGTGTCTTTATATGCAGAATGAATTGGGCTTTGCCTCCGGCACCATCACCGCCGTGAAGCTATATAACAACTTTGAATCTGACATCCAGGGTAGCCCCATCAGGATCTGGCTGGGATCCACAAACCTGTCAGATCTCTCCGGCGGCTATATCCCTGCCAGCCAGCTCTCCATGGTGTTTGATGGCAATGTGGATTTCCCCTGTTGGCAAAATGAGATTCTGATTCCCCTTACCACCCCCTTCATGTACACCTCCGGGAATCTGGTGATGATGGTGCAGCGGCCTATGGATGGCACCTTTCATACCACCTATGATGTTTTCAAATGCCAGCATGGCAGCCCATACCGCGGCCGTTATGTTTTTAGCAATAGAGAACACTTTGATCCTATGAACCCCCCAGAAGGCACACCCACCGCACATTACCCCAAAATCAGCCTTTACCGCAGTAGCGAACCCATTATCAACGACCTTGGCTGTTATGGCATTACGGGCAATACCACCCCCTCTATCGGGGATACCTCCATCTATAAGGTGTATATCCAAAACAACGGCCAAAATATCCAAGCCAGATATCGGATCTTGCTGATGCAGGAAGGCGGAGGCAATCTGGCAACCATCGTTGGTCCCCCCATCCAGCCCATGCAAATGCTTCCGGTGAATATCAGCTGGATTCCCACCCAAGAGGGTGCCATGAGCATCTATGCCAAGATTCTTTATCGGGATGATGAAATTGAGCAAAACAACACCACCGCCCAGCTAAATATCACCGTGCAACCGGAAGGAACTCAGATGATTACTTTCGGTGAGGGTAACGAAAACGACCGCATCCCCATAGATATCTCTCACAAAACATCGCTTTCTCAGACTTTGTGGCATGAGGATGAATTGAACTTGCCAGGCGGTACCATCACCTCACTGCAGCTATACAACCATTTTAGCATAGGGCCTCTTAATAGCAATGCCAAAATATGGCTGGGCAGCACTGAACTTGAGGACCTTAGAGCCGGCTTTATCCCCGCTGGAGAATTGACCCTTGTCTTTGACGGAGTGATACTGCTGCCTATCGGTGAAAATGAGATCCTGATCCCTCTTTCCACCCCTTACGAGATCACCTCGGGAAACCTGGTGATGATGATACAGCGCCCCTGGTTTTCACTCATCCTTGGCTCTGCAAACTATTTTAAGACCCAAGCCACCGCTCCCCGCCGCACCCGCATCTTCTATAGCAATGATAGCCCTATTGATCCCTATAATCCTCCCGTTGCGTGGGATTCCTGGGCCACTGATCGAACCCCGCAAACCACCTTCTTTGTGGCTCCCCTGCAAATGGGTAGCATCATGGGAGTGGTTGCCAATGCCATCAATCAGCCCCTTGAGGACGCATATATCAGCCTGAATGAGGGCGAATACACTGTTTATACAAATAGTTACGGTATTTACAGCCTTGACGCACCTGTGGGGATTTACAGTGTGACTGCCTCAGCCCCCGGATATATCACCCAAACCATTGAAAATGTGGAGATTGATCCCAATCAAACCACCCATCTCCATTTTGTGATGGTTTCCGAAACTGATATCGATGATAACGAGATTCCCGTCATTGTCACCACGCTGCACCCCAATTATCCCAATCCCTTCAATCCAGAAACTACCATCAGCTACAGCATCAAGGATGCCGGAGCCGTGCGCCTGGATATCTACAATATCAAAGGCCAACTGGTCACCACCCTCGTCAATGAAGATAAGCCCAGCGGCCACTATAAAGCCGTCTGGAATGGCAGAGATGCCAGCGGCGGAGCTTGCAGCAGCGGGATTTACTTCTACCATCTGCAGGCTCCCGGATACCGTAAAGTAAACAAGATGTTGTTGAGTAAATAGGATTATATCTGACGATATATAAAAAGCCCCCGACACTGCGTTGGGGGCTTTTTTTAGAGGTCAGAGGTTAGAGGCCAGAGAACAGAGCGCCAGACGTTGGCTGGCTTAGGTTTCAGGTTACAGCACAGCTGCGGATCTACGTTCCCCTGATCTCTGGTCTCTAATCACGCTCCGCTTGCCAGGAATTCAATCCTTTAGATTCAGCTTTATAAATTTGGTATCGATCTGGTATCCTTGTTCTTTGATGAAGGGTAGAGCAGAAAGCAATCTTTCATAAGTATCCAACTGGTCTTGCTCTTTGGTAAAGCCCGTCTTATAATCCACAATCCAAGCTATGCGGGCTTTTGTATCCAGCATGATGCGGTCTGGGCGCTTTTCTTTGCCCTCATCAAAAAGAGGCATTTCACAGAACACCTTATCCCAATGGGGTGCAAAAATATCGCTATGGCTGCCGAGGGCAAGGCGCAATTTGCCCAGATAACCGTCTATCTCTGCCACAGCCAGCAACGAGCTGTATCTATTGATGGTTTGCAAGCGGGCAAATTCGTGTTCGTGGTTTTGATTGTAAATGATGAAGCTGAGGTAATCGTGACAGAGGCTGCCGATGAGGTTGCTGGATTTATCCAACCACAGGGATTTGTGGTTGATATGCTGATATCTTTCATCCTCTGGCTTCGGCAGGGTGGGCAGGGGTGCAAAATCGAGAGCGGCGGCAAGGTCTTGGATGGCATAGGCATCAATTGTGGGTGCCGGTTCTTCTGCTTCGTCATCCTGTTTGGATGGTTCTTTTTGGGGCGGACCCTTGATCTCACCGTCTTCTGCCAAAGCATCAAAGTGATCGATGCAAGCAGCGCAGAGCAAGGTGGGCAAGGGATTATTCCCCTTTTTTTGGGTTTCCAGATATTTATCCCACCCGTCTTTGCCCTGATAGGTAAACAGTATGTGCAGCTTGGTTTTGGCACGGGTGAAAGCCACATAGAGGCTATTCATCTCTTCCAACATCTCGCGGCGTTTGTCCTGGGCATAAAGCTCTTTGTAACTGGAGTGTTGCAACAGCGAGCCATGATGCATGCTGTATGCCATATCTGCAAGGGAAGAAAAGTCTTCATCGGCAAAATCTGTAAACAGGCTTACCTCTCCATCGTTTGTGCCCCTACCGCCGGTGAGGTTGTAAAATACAAACACCCGGTCAAATTGCAAGCCTTTGGATTTGTGGATGGTGAGTAGCTCGATGTTGCCCCCTCCCTCCACTGCCACCTGGTTGATGGCATCCTGACCTTCCAATTCCACCAGATAATCCAAAAATGCGGGAATGCTTTTATCCGCGATACTGGCATCCATCACAAAGGTGGCGGCGAGATCCAGGAAGGCATTGATATTCAGATCGTCACGCCGGTTGATGGTATCACGATCCAGATACTCTTTGGTGAGTTGATTCACGATTTGATACACATCGCCCTGTATCTCCAGGCTATGCAGGTAAAGCTGTTGCAGATGGGGATGGGCGGCAAAATCAGGCTTGCCTCCCTTGGCTTCTTTGATGCTGTCCAAGAGTATTTTCAGATGTGCGGGCTTCAGCATCACATAATCCGAACGCAGCCACTTAAACCAATCCAGCCAATCTTCAAAAGCATGCCACTTGAGGAAAGCCAAGAGGGGCTGGACGAGGTGGTGCTGGGGCAGCTGGGCATTGGGCTGATAGATGCTGGAAATGTAGTATTCATCCATAATGGCTTGCAGACGCTCCAGCTCGCTATTTTTACGGCAGAGGATGGCGATGGATTCGGGACTGTCTTTGTGGTCTTGGATCTCATTTTCTATCCATTCGCGGCATACATCATCCAGGGAGGTGGTTGCGTCGTCTCCCCGCTGATAATCTTTAAGTTGCAGGCTGATATGCGTTTGGTGATCAATCTCCGGTCTGGCGCTTTCCACCTCTTCATACAGCCAATTCATTTTGTTTTGCTTCAGGTAATCGTGCAGGTTTGCATCCGTAAAGACCCCGTTTATAAACCTCATCATTGTGGGGGATGAGCGGTAGGTCTTGTCCAATTGATCCTTTTGTATGTCTTGGATGGAGGGCAAGAGGCGATCCAGCTTCAATAGCAGCTCGCGCTCTCCGCCGCGCCAGCCAAAGATGGATTGCTTTTCATCGCCCACCACGATCAACCCGCCATACTCACGGCTGCCATGGCCGGAACACACCTCTTCGATGATGGGCTTGAGGATGGCAAATTGCATCAGCGAGGTATCCTGAAATTCATCGATGAGGATGAAACGGCTGCGATGGGTGAGGAATTCGTAGAATTCATTGGCAGCGTTTTCCTGGCTGAGGTTGTAAGGCGGCTCCTTATCCCTGAAGAGTGTATCAAAGCAGAACCAGGAGATGTCGTTGTAGGTAAAGTTTTTGTTTTGATAGATCAGCTGATCATAAATCTGCAGGGTTTTGCTCCAGATGCTGTGTACCCTCTCTTGCTCCGGGATGAGCAGGGTGAAGATCAGATAGTCTGACAAATGGTGCAACAGATCATCATTATGGGCGGATAGGTGCTGGTTTTTCTCACTTGAGGTACGGATTCTTCTCCCGTCATAAATGGCGCCTTTTCTGATGGAATTAAAGATGCGCGTAGCCAGGATGGGATCATCTATGGCACGCAGAAATTCCCTTTCAAACTCCTCGATGGTGGCGGGGAGGTTGATAAACAGACTCTTTGTATTGGTGGTGAAATAGATATCCCACGCTCCCTTGTTCTTTTCCTGAGCTACTTCCAACACCCGGGAAAGGATGGGACGCAAAGTCTGGGCGAGATTTTTCTTGGCTTGCGCTGCAAAGGCGGAGGCTTGCCGGCTGTGGGCGATGAGGCTGTCTGATTGTGCATAAATGTGGTCTTGGTTGATGAGGTGAAAGCTCCAACGGTTGTTGATGAGGGAGCGGAAGAAATTGTTGTAGCTATCCAATGAGGGTTTTATTTTGTATCTCATCAAAGAGCTTATTTCATGGCGATTGGTGATATCCATCAGCTTTTCGGAGAGAGCCGGCAGACGCTTTTCGATGGCGATATTATCCAGCTCAAATTCGCTGATGTTTTTCAGAGGTTTCACGATATTACGGAAGATGCTGTGGATATAGGAATCCAAAGTCATGATTTGCAACAACCTGCGGTCTTCACTCAGTTGTTTGACCACCGATACCAAAATCCCCTTCTGCTTTTGGCTCAGCTCCTTTGCGGTTTCATCATCCAATAAAGCTTCAATCAGCTCCTTGCGGGGGGTCTTGCTTTTGGGATCATCAGTGGTGAGCAGCTGCAGATGTTCGATGATGCGTTCCTTGATTTCGGAGGTGGCTTTGCGGGTGAAGGTGAGCACCAGGATGTTGTCTATTCTAAAATCTGGGTCTGGATAGTATTCCAGAATGATGCGTATATACTCTATTGCCAAACGGTAGGTCTTGCCTGTGCCGGCGCTGGCGGTGATGATGTGAGATTTAAACTGTTTCATTGTTGCCCTCCTTTTTGCCTGGTCTGCGGTAAAGGTCTGCCCGGGTGATAGCCGCCATGTGCTTCCTATCTGTGGTGGTATTGCCGATGCCATAACCTTGTGCCAGACATCCCGTCAAAATAGTGTCTATGTCTGATTTCCAGCCATTATATACTTCCTCTTTTTTCACCCCTTCGTTTTTGGATTTATCCTCTTTCAGCATCCAAAAAAGGGATTCCAACCTGCGCAGATAAACCTCATCATGACGGTATAAGAAGAATTCATAAAAGAATAGCTGATTGACGTCCGCTTGGCTGCCCGTCTTGAAATCGATGATATAATCAGTCTCAGAGGTATTGACCAAAAGGTCTGCCCTGCCTTTGACCTTCAAGGCATAGCGGTCACCTTTGCCAAAGCTGAGCAGGGTTTTGTATTCCGATTTATCTTGCTGATAGTCCTTTTCGGGGATGATGCGGAAGTTTTTGCCCTCCAGCTTTGGCTTGAGCCAGTTATCATAAAAGGCACGCACACTGCTTACCAAGAGCTGGAGCATGACGTCGCTTAAGAAGTGCAGGTTATAGTTTTTGGGTATCTTGTACAGGTATTCCTTGGATTGCAGGATGCCTTCCAATTCCTGGGTAAGCGTTTGCTTGGCGAAGGCGGATTCCAGGGCTTTTACATCCTTATGTTCGCCCTGGATGGGACGCAACACTTTCCCAAAATAGCTGTGCATGATATTGCCAAACAGCATGGGATTCACGGTTTCTTCTGGCAAGAGATTGCACTCATCCAGCCCTGCCTTGTATTGGATATACCAGGCAAAGGGATTGGCTGTGAGGCGGTTGAGCCCATAGAAGGAGGTCTTCAATTCACCATCAAAATCCTTGCCCTCATCGCAAGGGAGGCGCAGGAAGGATTCGATATCGCTGGCAGGGTCTTTGATGCCGGCTTCGGCGAGCCATTTTACCTTGTCATGCTCTTTCGCCAGTTCCCTTTGCGCCTTGCCCAAGATCTCGTCTTTTACCTGGATGGGCGTGCTGTGGCGCACTACCTGGCTCCAGTTGTCTTCCTTGGCAAGGAAGTGGCTCAGCTCTGTGAAGTATGACCCCGGCTCCAAGTCTTTCTCCCCATCGCGATAGGCATAAAGATATACAGTTGTGGAGGATAGCAGCAGCCTCAGGAAGTAATAGCGTTCCCACTTTCGGATCAGGTCATAGTGTTTCAGCTTCATCCGCTCCAGTTGCTTTTCGTTGAAGAGCCATACGGGTTCGGGGTTTTGAGGCAGCTGCCCCTCGATGGAATTGAGTACGATTACTTCATCGAAGCTGAGATTGCGGGTGTCAAACAGGGAGCTGAAGTCATAGATGGGGCGGGGGGTTGCGGTGTTGTCTTTGATCCTGGCGGTTTGCAGGCTATCCAGCCACAGCTGCCAGATATCGGCTGCCAAGGCACTGTCTTTGGTATCGTAGATGTGCCTCCAATCCTTCACCAAACCCAATTTCTCTGCCATCCGGAAGTTATCCAAGCGTTCGTAGTATTTGTGCAGGATATCGGTGTTATCAAGCTCCTCCTCGCTGCACAGTTGCTTGATCATCAGGGCGCCGGGTTCATCAAAGAGGTCTATCATTGCCTGCAGGCTGTCTATGGTTGCCAGTTTGCGCAGCAGGGCAAAGTGTGGCTGCAATAGGGTGGGCAAGAGCAGGCAGCGGCACTCGTCTTTGAGGTCTTCAAACACCTGCAAATCCATGTCTATATACATTACCTGCCTATTGGAGAGTTGGCGCAGGTCATTCAGCAAAATGCCGCGTTCATCTTCGCCCCAGCCAGGCTGATAATAAGCCACGAAGCCGGGCTGGGCAAGGGCGCGGGCAATCTCGGAGATGAGGATGAACCCCTTTTGCCGTGCTTCTGCCATCGCACGCAGATGCCTGCCAAAAAGCTGTAACAATTGAAAGAGCTGGCTGTGCTGAATGGGGGGGGAGGCTGGCTGTTGGAAGCCGGAGGGATCAAAGAAGCGGGTATAGGCAGCGCTGCCAAAGCTGGGATCCACCAGCAGTCTCTTTTCTGTGGTATCCATATATTCACCAGCCTGTTTGCGCCTGCCATATTCGCTGAGGCAAGCTAATGCCATCTGCGTTTGATTGCTGTATTGATAGAGGTGCAAATGGCGCAGGCGGAATAGATCTTCTTCTAAGTCTTCCAGGCGGACCTCACGGCTGGTGAGCGTATCGAGATCAAAGCTATCCTGAGGACCCTGATGGATGATGATGATTTCAAAGCCCTGCTCTTCCAGATGGCGCACGATGTGCTTTTCCAAGGCGCTGAAGTAGTATTGATTTACAAATACCACCCTGCAAGGAACGTCTGGCATGCGCATGGCATCCGGCTGCAGATAAAACATCTTGTCTGTAAAGCCCTGCCGGGTGATGAAATCCAGATAACGCTGCCGGATATCCAAGATCCTTGTCAGATGCTCCTCCTGCCATTCCCGCATGGCTATCTCCAGGGGAGCCTCATGGGCAAGATATTCCACAGATACCAGCTCATCCTGCATCTCCACAAAGAAATCCAGAAACCTGCCACCCCAAGAGATGATATCCTGATAGCCGTAGAGGTTGAACGCCTTGCGATCATCTTCAGTCAGCACCTGCCAGAGGCAAAGCAGCCGCTTTTCATCCTGCAATTCCGGCAGGGAGGGTACAAATAAGAGGCCTCTAAAATCCTCCATGGAGAGGAACTGCGCATTTTGCAGCTGCCAACCAGGCAAAAAGCTGCGCCATGCACTCTGCGCCGCCACACGGCTGGGAAACACCAGATAACTGGGATCCGCCACATGCCGGAAGGCGTGTTGGCTTAGGTCTTGCGAAAAGTCTACATAGTACAATTGGGGCATACTTACTCCTTTTATAAGCTGTGTCCTGGGGGACTTGATCGATATTATCAAGCCGCCTCTACAGCACCGGGGAAAAGAGACGGCAGATAGATTCCATGGTTTTGGTGAGGATGCTGCGCTGCTGGTGTGTTTCCTTGTCTATGCGCTGGCTTTTTTCCAGATCATCATAAAACTGTTTGAGCGCTGCCGCCACCGTGGGCTGATGATAGATCATCGCTGTGGCTTCAAAATTGTGGTTGAAGCTGCGCAGATCCATATTGGCAGTGCCTATGGAAATCACCTCATCATCCACGATTAGCTCTTTGGCATGCAAAAAGCCATTCTTATATTCATAGATTTCGATACCCACCTCCATCAGCTCCTTAAAATAAGACCTTCCACCCCACCACACGATGAGATGATCCGGTTTGCCGGGCAATAGAATCTGGATTTTGACCCCGCTCAAAGCAGCAGTTTTGAGGGCTGTGAGCAGGCTTTCGTTTAATATCAAATAGGGAGACACGATGCGGATGGAACGTCGGGCATTGCTGATTGCCAAAAAGTATGCCTGCATGATGCTGGCGTGGTCTGTATCCGGACCACTTGCCACCACCTGGAGCATGATATTATCCAGAGCCTCCTCGTCAAATTCCTTTTTAGGTACATACTGGGAGAAAAGCTCGCGGGTGAGCAGGTTTTGTTTGCTCACAAAAAACCAATCCATGAGAAAGAGGGCCTGCAATGTCACCGCCCCCTCGCCTTCGATGCGCACCACGGAATCCCGCCAATAGCCATAATACTTGCTCAACCCCATATATTTATCACCGATATTCAGCCCCCCCAAATAGCCCACCGTGCCATCCACTATCACTATCTTACGATGGTTCCGATAGTTTGCCCGGCTATTGAGCAGGGGAATCCACACCGGCATGAAGGGGATGAATTCCACCCCGGCTTCCCGCATCTTCTTTTTGTATGCCCGCCCCAGCTTGAAGCAACCCACATCATCATAAATAAAGCGCACCTGCACGCCTTCCCTTACCTTGCGGATCAACAGATCCTTGATGCGCCTGCCCGTCTCATCGGGAGCTACGGAAAAGTATTCCAGATGCACGTGATGCTGTGCCGCCTCGATATCCGCACAAATCCTATCCAAGGCATCAGAGGTATCGGGGATGATCTCCACATTGTTTTTGCAGGTGAGGATGGCCTTGCTATTGGAATCCAAAAGGTCTATTAGCCGCCCCGCCAATACAGATTGGGATACACAGTGTGGGCTGGTGTTGGGGGGCCACAGCTCGTGCAGATTCACGGCATCCGCCAGACCTTTGCGGTTAAAGAGGCGGGTCTTGCGCCAGTTGCGCCCAAAAAACAGATAGAAGATGAAGCCCACCACCGGCAGATAGAGCAGCACCAATATCCAAGCGAGGGTATGCACGGGGTTGTCATTTTCCAATACCAACACCACTATCATCAGGATAACCGTGATGCCAAAGATGATATTGAGCAGCCGCTGTGCCAGGTTTCCAAATGCCAAGGGGAATTGCCCCCCGGTAAGCCACTGCAACAGCGATGCAGTAAACAACAATGAAATCAGGAGAAACATGACCAATAACGCTGTATCCCAAGTCTTCTGGGAGATCACTCTTTCTTTGTCCTTCTGGGTTTTGATGGGTGGGCTCATATTAATTCCTATTATAACACCTTTTGGGATTTTCCTTTTGGAAAAATGCAGAACATCTTTACCTGATGATTACAAACTTTCTCTTCATCTTGCCGGCGGAGGTGTTGAGCTTCAGGAGGTAACACCCGCTGGCAAGGTCGTTTAGCTGTTGCATGGGCATCTGATAATGCTGGGCGGAACCGCTGCCGGAGAGGGGAATATCCTGCAGGATGATCACCTTCTGCCCTCGGATATTGAATATCTCCAAGCTATTCAGGGTGGCATTATCCAGCTGCAGCCTCAGGATTTGGTTTTCCCTTAGTGGATTGGGATACAGCTTGGCGGCTGGGCTGCCATCTGGTTCCTGCACGGTTTGCAGCTGGGTGATAATGCTCTGTAAAAAGCCCTTCATCCCCTCTGCCTCCATAAAGTAGAGGGGAAAGCCCAAAAGCACCATCTCGCCCTTGGCGTGGATATGTATCGCCGCCGGCAAGCCCTCGCCAAAGCCACTTTCATGGATTTGTGCCGTGTAAAGAGGGTTCTGGGCACCAGAGAAGGTATAGGCCATGGGCAGCATGCCATTCCAGGGAGCTGCCAGCTTCGTGGGATCAGGATACAAGCTGGGATATTGGGAGGAATGCGCCGCCTTAAAGACAGCCGTATTGTGTTGATTGAGGGTGATATCCGGCAGAAAACGGGAGATGAAGCCCTCGGAGAAGACGGAAGGGTGCTTCCAGCCGCTGAGGATGAGCTTGCCACCGCTCAGCACGTAGGAGCCCACATCATCCTGCAATTCATCCAGATGTATCTCGCTAAAATCGTCACTATGCCACAGGATGAGCGGATGCCGCGCCATCATCTCCAATTGTGGATAGCCATCCGTGTCGATATCCCACTGGATGTATTCAAAACCCTGCAAGGCATCATCATAAAAATCATCCACCTGCACATCCGTGGGAGAGAAGGCGCTGCCATTGCCGTCCCGGGTTTCATCCACCACCAAAAAGCCCAGATCAAAGGGGAAATCTATCGGTCTCCCCACCATCGCATTGGAGGGCATGGAAAGATACCCCTCCACATCCACCGCACACACCTGATATTCATAGGTTTCGCCGTTGATCACGCTGGTATCCGTATATTCCAAATCCGTGATGATGATGGGATTAACCCTTATCGGCTGCCCATCCGGCAAAGTTTTTCTAAATACGTGGTACCCCAATAGCGGAATATCAGATGGATAGGCGTTCCAATTCAGGGAAACCGCATCGCTATAGGCAAGGCAGGCGGTGAGCTGCATCTCATTCAGGCTCAGGTTGCGGGTCAACAGCCAATGATTGGGGTCCAGGCGCAAACCCTCCAGCTCGCTTACCAAGCCAATCTCGATATAATTACTGGTCCACTCAGGTCCCGCCATTATCACCACGGAATCCGCCGGCGCCGCCACATTCAGCTTCAGCGGTAAATCCAGATAAAACTCCGTCGCCGTGGGGCTGATGGATTTGGCATAGATTTTAGCCCGCTGATCCGCATTGTGAAACACACTGCACTGCACATCCGGAATGCCATCAGAATAAATCCATTGCCTAAAGAACTGCCCCAAGTCCTGCCCGCTATGCTGCTGTGCCAAATCGATAAATTCCGCCGTGTTGATATTGCCATTGGGATAGGTGGTGAGTAGTGCCCGGATGAAGGCAAAGAAGGCGTCATTGCCCATCTTCAGCCTCAGCATGTGTAACACGGAGGCGCTTTTCTCGTAGGTGGGCGGAGCAAACATCAGATTGTAGCTGGGGTTGAAGATAGTGTGGGGACCGTTGGAATTCTCCCAATTGATATAATACTGCTGGATGGAATTACGCAGGTAGCGCAGCCCCTGTTCCCATCCGCTTTTATGGTGTTCCCACAGGAATTCGGAATAGGTGGCAAAGCTCTCTTTCAGCCACACCTCGCGCATGGTGATGGGGGTGAGATAGTTGCCATACCATTGATGCGCCAGCTCATGCGCCACGATGTGTTCATACCTTTGGTCTCCGGTGAGGTATTGAGAGCCAAAGGTGGTCATCGTCTGATGCTCCATCGCCGCATAGGTGCTCATATTCACCACGGCATGCCCGTACTTTTCAAAGGGATAGGCGCCAAAGGTATCTGAAAAGAAATCTATCATTGCCGGAGTATTGGCAAAATCCACACTGGCATTGGCAAGCTGGCCGGGAAGCACGAAGTTCTGAATGGGGATATCCCCCGCTTCCTGCATAAATTCCACATAGGCAGCAGCCGCAAAGCCAATCACATAAGTGGCTATGGGCGAGGAGGATACCCAGTGATGGGTGCGTGTGCCATCCTGATTGTCTGTGATGCCCATCCGCAAGCCATTGGCAGCCGCCAGCCAATCCTCCCGCACGGTGATATACCACTCCACCAACGCCTTATCCCAAGGGTGGTCATAGCTGGGCCACCACCAACGCCCGGCATCGGGATTGGAAAGGGTATAAACGCTCGCCGGGGTGAAAAGCAGCCCGATATTATAGGGAGAGGGACTGTTGCCCGGTATTCCACTATAGCTGATGGAGGTGCTAAAGCTCTGCCCTGCCGCCATATCCACGCTGATCTCGATGATGCCATCCTGATGAGTGAAAGCAGCCGGTGCACCATCCACCCTCACCTCATCCACCGCCAAGCTGCCCCCTTCCAAGCGATATTGGATAGAGGTAAGGGATTCTTCTGCAACTACATCGGCAATCACCTTGCCTTCAATATGGCGGGTGGCATCATCCACCTTCAGATGGATGGTATATTTTTGGATATCAAATCCTTTGAGGGAATCCGCCCGCTCCACCTGCCTCATGCTGGGCTGGCTGCTCCAAAACCCACGCTGTGCCGGTTGCCAACCCAAGGGTGATTCATCCACCGTGGTTTGTCCATAAACCTGAGTGATAAAAATGGTAAATAGTGCTATTATCAACAACTTGTATCTGGCTCGCATTATACACTCCCATATCGGCAACTGCCGTATTTTGATATCCACACCAATATCTTGGGTGACAAATCCATTTTTACTGATGGGCGAAATTGTGTCAACATAAACCCAATGTTTGGCATCTCGCCCTCCCATTTTTGCCCTCGTTCCCATCCTGTTTTCTTTATGTTTGTAACCTCCCTCTATAATACATAGGGAAACGCGGCACAAACACCTGTAACACCATTCACCACCGCCTCACATTATCATGCACAGTATGGCGATACAAAATGGTTATAATATTTAACCCCGCACATATATTGTGGTAACCTGCAAATATCTTTGTGTTCTTGGATTGTTGACGAACAAACCCACCCGAAGCACCACCATCCGCCAAACAGGCAGGGTAAATAGTATTTTATTACTTGACTTGGAAGGCAGGGCACAGGAAATTGGAAAACTGATAGTATATATAGATAACAAAAGCAAGATTGGAGATATCAATGAAACGCTGTATCATCATATTGGCTTTTTTGGGCGCTCTCTTGTGGGCGCAACAGCCGGATCCCAAAGCCATCGTGGGCAAAATCGACGACAAAACATACACCTTTGCCCAGTATGACACCATCCTCAAGAACTACCTGAACCACCACAACCCCCAGAATAAGAAGCTGAGCGAGGAAGAAATAGCCAAGCTGAACGATAAATGCTGGGAAGAGCTGATAGGCCGCTATGTGTATGACAATGCCATCAAAGCCGGAAAGATAAAGCTCACCGATGCCATGGTACTGGCAGAGGCAAAGAAAAACCCTCCCGCCGATGTGAAATCCATCAAAGAATTGCAGACCAAGGGCAAGTTCGACAACCAGCTCTATCTGAAAGCCTTAAATGAGGTGCCCGATTTTAAAAGGCAGGTGATAGATGTCGTACGCTCATTTTATCAATACCAATTCCTTTTGGACACCATCAAATCCGAGGTAAACGTAACGGCGGACAGCGTGAAAGCTCAATGGATGAAGGATAACGACAGCGTGGATGCACGCATCATTTTCTTTGATTACACCCGCCTCCTGGATGTGAATGCCAGCGAAATGGAAGCCCAGCTGTATTACCGGGAACACAGGGAAGAATACCGCAAGGAAAACGGACGCAGCTATCGTTATGTGACTTTCAGCAGTGCCCCCTCCGCGGCAGATTCCCTGGCTGCCCACGAATTTGCCCTGCAAATCTGGGAACAGCTCTTGGCAGGGGCAGATTTTGCCGAAATGGCAGAGAATCACTCCCTGGATACCGGCTCAGCCGCCAGGGGCGGAGAACTGGGCTGGTTTGGCAAGGGCAGGATGGTTGCCCCCTTTGAAGAGGCAGCCTTCGCCACCCCGGTGGGTGAGATCTCCAGGCCCGTACTTTCCCGCTTTGGCTGGCATATCATCCATGTGACGGGACGCCGCGGCGAGGAAGACAATCCAGAGGTGGAAGCCAGCCACATCCTTTTGCCCAATACCGCCAGCGAACAAACCCTGCAGGCGATGAAGATCAGCAGCCACAGCCTGCACACCCGCGCCAGCCAGATTGGGCTAATTGCCGCAGCCTGGGAAGCGGGCAAAGAGGTGCGGGAAACCCCGGCATTCTTTGATAAGGATGTATTCATCCCAGATGTGGGGCGCGATGCCTCCCTCGTCAGTTTTGCCTTCGAAAATCCGCTCGATAGCCTTGCCGATCTGTATTATGCCTCATCCGGAGACACCTATGTATTGGAAACTGCACAGGAATTCCCCGTCTGGTATCCCGATTTTGAAAAAGAAAAAGCCAATTTTACAAACCAGGCTACCACCACCAAGAGAATGTACACCATGAGCCAGATCGCAGAGGGTTACCTCAGTAAATATAGCCCTGAAGAATATCTGGCACAGGCGGATAGGGATAGCCTCACCATCATCGAAATCACAGAGCATAAACAGGGTGATAGATTCAACCTCATCGGCGATGTGGAGGAGCTGGACGCGGCGCTCTTTGCCACGGAAGAAGGTGATTTTACCCAGTTGATAAAACACAACAACCGCTGGTTTTTGGCATATATTACCAAGCGCAGCCGCCCCGATCTGACGGTGTGGGAAAGAGACAGAAGCAAGATCATGGACACCGCCAGAAATGAGGTAAGGACAAAGCACCTCAACGATTGGTATATACAGGAGCGCAAAAAGGTGTCCATCATCGATAACCGGGCGGATTTTTATGACCTCACCTCACTGAGGAAGATGATCAGACTTTAAGGATTCCCTTACACTCTGGGCATTCTATTGGGGAAAGGCTGCCACACTGCAAGAAGGCTATCTTTTAGCCTGCTTTTGGTAGAGATCCATTCACTATCCGGCTTGTATCTGCCCCAAAGTGAACTATATTATCTGGTGAACAGTGAAAAATACAGTTCAAGGGAGAAGAAATGCAGTTTCCATTTAGTGTCAAGCGGATGCTTGAAACAGAACTTCGCTTTCCCCAACGCTTTACAAACATGGTTCAGCGCAACTATGGTTTGATCTTTTTCAATGAGGGCAACAAACGCTCTTATGACAGCAACCACGCTCTCATCTTCGATCTGATAGGTGTGGAATCCTCCGTGAGGGATATCGAATCATTCTACAAAAGCAAAGGCATCAACCCCCGCATCTACGGCGCCTTCCTGCCCATGGAGCTGGACAAGCTAAAGCCATCCCTGGAAAACAACAATTTCACGATCGACTTCCTGCCGGATAGGTTTTATCATCACGACCAGGAAAGCAGCCTGATGCCCATCGAAGGCTTGCGCATCGAGCGGGTGCGCAATCTCACCATCGACGTGATGGAGGCAATCGCCATGGAATTTGGCGGGGATTATACCTTGCGCGTGGCAGAACGGCATCTGCATCATCCCTCCTATCACCTCTTATGCGGATTTTGGGAAGGCGAAATGGTGAGTCTGGCATCCGTGGGCATCTTTGCCGGATACAGCAGGGTGGATGACGTCTATACCCGTACAGACTTTCGGGGCAGAGGCTTTGCCGGCGCCATGCTGCATCACCTCATCCAGTATCACAGGCAGCTATCCACCAATCACCTCTATCTCTATTCCTCCAGCCCGGAATCCATCCGTATCTACCAAAAAGCGGGCTTTAGCCTGGTGAACCTGGAAACACCCATCTGGGAGGCATATAAGATATTGCAACCGATAGGATAAACCGCTTTCCAGCGCTGGAATAAAGCTTGGCCAAGGCAAGCTATTACCAGCCGTGGAGGCTATTTCTTCTGTAGCTGCTCCAAGATACTGTGATTGGAAATTGAGATATCAATCAACAGCTTGATCAATTCTGCCATTGCCAGCCAGCCAGTCCCCACTATGATAGATGCAATCAGGGCAATAAAACCCGTCATTACCTTAATATTGCCCCCATAAGAATACGTATCTGCAGCAGCTACGTTAAAGCCTATAAAAGCAATAATGCCAGCTAAATATATGAGCCAGGCAGTGGCCTTCATTATACCACTAATTACAAAAAGAGCAGGATAAGATTTGCTGGGAGTTTTTTCAGTGTTTGATGATTCTGGATAAAACCGTCTCCTCCAGTTTAATTCCTCCAAAACTGCCGTTCTTTCCTTGTCTGTCACGGAACCATTGGCAAGCACTGTTTTCAAGTCTTCTGTGGACATCTGCGTAAGATATCGCCGCATACATCTTTGCTCCACATCCAAATTATAATAATCTTGGATTGAAATACGACCTTCATTCATGATATACTCCTTTTTGGTTTTTGCAAGATTCATATAATTCGTTTTTATGTCAAGCACTAAAACATAAATTTTGATTTTTCCTCGTTTTTGTAGTCCCTTTCCCTGGGTTTGTCCCTATATTTATGAGGTACAAAGGCTTGCCGCTTCTTGCCTATTAACCACCCTTGTACCACCCTTGTCTCACCCTTGTCGAGACAAAGGAGAGACAAGGGTGGTTAATGGGGAAGGGGCGGGGTATCCCCTGGCTTCAGCCGGGCGTTCCACCGGTTTTAACAGATTGTTATAGAAGGGCTTACAGTATTTAGAGATCAGGTTCCAGGGGGTCAGGGTGGTTAGCTCGATGGATTGTCTAATAAAAACCGACTGAAGTCGGTGAAAACACCCGGCTAAAACCAGGGGGTACAAATAGTTACAACATTGTTTGGGTTTCTAAGCTTCGTTAATTCCGAGCCTATTTTGAATACGTGAAATCCTTCCAATCTGTGTAATTAGTGGTTAAATAAAAAGTGCTTGTCCGCAGCCATATAAAAAAGTGATTGACAATAAGCGGGGATTTATAGCATATGCCACAAAGCTTTATTTTAACTACAATCCCATTCAGGAGATAGTGTATGAGGTTATCAAACCGAATATTGAGAATGTTGATATTGTTTGTGTTCGTGGCAGCCGCAGGGCTTGTCATAGCGCAGAAGGAACCTGCTTTGAAAAAGAATGTGGTGGAAGATTTGCAAGTGGACGATCTTCCTGCTGATGACGGCAGCGGCCTGATTATCAGTTGGAAGCCACTGCACCGCAGCAAGCGAATCATCGAATACCGCATTTATAGGGGTGTTCATCCGGACACCTTGTTTTTCCTGCAATCGGTTCAAGTAAACGTAAATACCGGTGTGGCTGCAGACCGGATGTTTTTTTATGATTCTGATGGCAGTGATTTTATTGATATCAGTTCCCCCGGCAAATTGCGCAAGGAAAAGCAGCAGGATGCCAAAAGCCCCCTCTACCGCAAGATCCCGCGGGATATGGAATTGGCTGCCCGGCTGAGCGAAAAGTATGATGTATACTCCATCGTGGAGCGCTCTCCCTTTTATTATAAAGGGGTAAAGTCGTTTTCTGCGGATGTGGAGGATAGTACGGTTTATGCGGGATATCAGTTTAAACACCAAAATCTGCAAGCCACTCTTAAACCCGGAGAGACCTACTATTACAGCGTGGTGGCGGTGAATGAGCGAGACCAATTTCAGGGCTATGCAGAGCCCGTGGGCGCCATTCCCCTGCCCAATCCCCCAGAGCCTGCCTCCGCATTGTATGCAAACTGGCTGGAAGATACCAAGGAGCTCACTTTTGAATGGGATTATCCCATGCAAAAGACTGGCATTGCCCAATATCAATTGCACATGATATCCTCCGCGATGGGTGATCAATATAACGCTGTAAAAGACGGAGTGGCAATACCGGAGGGGATATCCCATCCCATTGGCATGGGACTGGTGGGCAGTGGTGCCTTGGCAAATTATACCACGATCCCCATGCCGGATTTGACCACCGAGCAGGTAAAAAACTCTCGCTTTGCCATCCAACTGATGAAGGCAGAGGGCAGCTCATTTTCCCATCTGGTGGAGGCGCGCATCACAGACAGCTCGGCTTTGCCTCCCAAGCCTCTCTTTAGCACGGTGGATATGCCCAATGACAAGGGTGATCGCCTTTCCGTGATCTGGGATTTGCCCATCGCCTTTGTGACCAAAACCACCTCTTTGAATAAAAATAATACCAAGCTGAAGATAAACTATCAGCTGAATAAGACGGAAATCCAGAAGCTGAGCAATATCTACTTCCAATTCTTTATCCCCGGGGAAACCAAACCCTTCATCGTAATCAACGAGTTTTATCAAGACTTCTCTTTGAAACTGAATATCCCCGATGGCTATGACTATCGCAAGGGCTTGGACGTGAAGATCACCATGAAGGGAAATGGTGAGGGATATGAGAATTATGAATTGGCTCAAAAGCTGAGATGGGATGAAGACATGATGACGCTGATGCCGGGCGCAGAGCTGTGGCGCAACGGCGTGGATGTATCCCACATCCAAAACGTGGTGTATCGCCGTGGCGTGCGCTCTCCCTATTATACCCTGCTCAAGCGCAATACATCCTTTGACGGCAGCCTGGACGTCACCATCCCCTACGTATCCCGCATCCCCCGCGGTGTGGCAGGCTTCAATTTTGTAAAGAATGACACACTTTATACCTATATGGGTGGGCAGCGCTTTGCAAGAGCCTTGAAAAAAGGCGAAAGAGCCAAAAACGCCGTGCTTATCCCCTCCCAGATAGATTTTTCTTTTGATAAAGACAAAGAAATGCTGATCAACGTGAGCCTCTTCCGTGATGAACAGCAAAGGGAGCTGGATGAGCTGGAAAAAGAGGTTGAAGAAGCCAAAGCCAAGGTTGCCAAGCTGGATGCCGAAACTGATGCCGAACTGCTGGCAGAAGCGCAGGCAGAGCTGGAAGGCTTGGAAGCCAGATGGGCATTGTATCAGGAAAATCCCATGCTGCAAGAAGCGCTGAAACGCAAAGGCAATTCTGCCTGGATGAGATACATCGCCTCCGTGAGAGAAGCGGAAAGCCGCCATCACAGCTACCAAGTGGTAAAGACAGATGGTCATGGCCTTTATAAAGTCTCTGATCCTGATACCACCAAAACTGGGGATGTCAATTTCCATATACCGGTAGCCAATTGGTTTTCCAAGGATAAATATGCCACGCTCTTTGCCGTGCTGATATATGGCGCCCTGGTGGTAGCCTTTGTGACGATGGCAAAGCGGGGCAAAGACCTGTATATCCGCCCCATCGCCGGTTTGGATGAGATTGATAACGCCGTGGGACGCGCCACCGAAATGGGACGGCCGATGCTGTATTGCATGGGCAGCGGAGGCTTGGCAGACGTTGCTACCCTGGCATCGATGAGCATCTTAGCTCAGGTGGCAAAGCGTGCTGCCGAATATGACACACGGATGATCGTGCCCGCATATGACTATATCGTGTTGCCCGTGGTGCAAGAAATAGTGCGCGATGCACACTATGCCGTGGGACGCCCGGATAGCTATGATAAAAACAATATCTTCTTCCTCACCAATTCGCAATTTGCCTATGTGGCAGGCGTGAATGGAATCATGGTAAGGGAAAAGATGGCAACCAACTTCTTCCTGGGATACTTCTCCGCCGAAGCTCTCTTGATGACGGAGACCGGAAACACCGTGGGCGCCGTGCAGATAGCCGGTTCCGACGCCACCACCCAGATCCCCTTCTTTATCACCACTTGTGATTATACCCTGATAGGCGAAGAGCTGTATGCCGCGGGTGCTTATTTGAATCGTGAACCTATGCTTTTGGGCACGCTCAAGAGCCAGGACTATCTAAAAATCATCATCGTCTTTTTGATTCTGGTGGGAAGCGTACTTTCCACACTCCAGATCATGACGCTGTTAAATATACTCCCAACCAAGTAATAGAGGATTATTTATGAAAAAGACCATCCCCCTCATTATAGTCATCGTAGGCGGCATCATCTTCCTCTTGTGGGTATTCGTGCCTCACAAGATAATGGCTGATGACTTTTATTATGAGTTTTTCACCCCCTGGGCACGTGCCATGGCGCCTTTTGCAGCGCTGTTGGGAGTGATGAGCCTTTCCATGATGCATACTGCCAAAATCAAGCGGCGTGCACCCAAATGGCAATACAGCTACTTTTTCTTTGCTGGTTTTATAATCACCACTCTGGCTGGCTTTATTGGCGGCACGCAAAAGGGCGGCATCTTTATGTGGATGTTTGAGAATATGGCAATGCCGATGAGCGCCACGATGTTTTCGCTGTTGGCATTTTATATGGCATCCGCAGCTTATAAGGCGTTTAGAGCGCGCTCCGTGGAAGCCACCGTGCTGCTTTTGGCAGCCATCATCGTGATGCTGGCCCAGGTGCCGATGGGCGTAAAGATTTCCAAACACCTGCCCACCATCTCCCAATGGATCTTGGACGTTCCCAATCTGGCATCCAAGCGTGGCATCATGCTTGGCGTGGGCTTGGGTTCCGTTGCCACCACCCTCAAGATCATGTTGGGCATAGAACGCTCCTATTTGGGCGGCGGGGAATAAAGGAGAGAAACAGATGAATATCTTTGAACGCATTCAAAAACTCGATCGCCGTTGGATCTATATCGTGGTGGCGCTTGCCATCATCCTTCCCTTGGCGATTCCCTTCAATTCCGACGACGTTACCTCTCCTCCCACAGAGAACCTCTATCAATTTATAGATGCCATGGCAGGACGCCAGGATAGAGCCGTATTGATGAGCTTCTATCACGATGCCTCTACCATGCCGGAGCTGTTTCCCATGGAAGTGGCTATCATCAGACACTGTTTCGAGCGTAATATCAAGGTGTTTATGCTCACCTGGTTTCCCCAGGGCGCACCCATCATCGATTATGCAATCAATACGGTGAAAGAAGAATATCCCAATATCAAATCCGGCGTGGATTATTGTAACTTTGGCTATATCCCAGCCGCCCTGGCGTTGCCCACCATTTTGGGAATGGGCGATAATATCGCCACCGCGGTGAAGACAGATGCCGAAGGACGCAAGGTGGAAAACCTGGAAATCATCAAAGGCGTGACCAACTATAGCGAGATGAACCTCGTGGTGGAATTCTCCGGCTCCTCTGCCGGTGGCACTTGGTTGTTTTATGCACGTCCCAAGTTTGGTCTCAATATCGCCGTGGGCGTGACGGCTGTGATGGCTGCTGATGAATATCCTTACCTGCAATCAGGACAGATGATAGGCATGTTAGCCGGGCTGAAAGGCGCCGCCGAGTATGAAAAGCTGGTGGATGTATTTGCCGCCTATCGTGAACCCGGAGACCCCACAGAGGCTCCCAGAATGGAAAATGGCAATAGAAAGGCATTGGGACGCTCCTTCTCCAGCGATATCCTGCGCGAAGAATCCATCAAAGAGCTGATCAATATCACTACGCAAACCACTGCCAGTTTCAGCCCCACAGAGTATCAAGAGTTTATAGCCAAGTATCCCGATAAAACGGCTATCTTTGATAATTTGAAACTGGAGAAAGACGGCAAAATCGAGATTGACGTCACCAAGATCAGCGATGCCGAGGCAGAAGAGCTGGGACACACCGCTCATGCAGACCTGAAACGCATGACCCACAATATCATATATAAATTTAAAGTTGCCCGCATCGGCATGAACGCCCAATCCGTAGCCCATATCATGATTATCGTCTTTATCATCCTGGGTAATATCGGCTACTTCATCCAAAAAGCGCGTCAAGCCAAACAGCAGTAAGGGAGGTTAACCATGACATTCGAACTTTTCAGTAACCTGGTGGGTGCATTTTTCACCCTTGCCATCTTCTCGTTCCTCTACAAAGACAACCCCCTGTATCAGATGTCTGAACAGCTGTTGGTGGGTATCTCCCTGGGCTATGGTCTGGTATATAGCTACGAACGCGTGTTCATCCCCTATCTGTGGCAGCCCATATTCCTGAAACACCAATGGCCCCTGATCGTGCCCGCCATCCTGGGTATGTTTTACCTCTTGCGCTTTACCCGCAAGTTTAGCTGGCTTTCCCGCTATCCCATTGCCTTTTCCATGATGTCTGTGGGTGCCAGCGTGGCTTTGGCCATGCACAGCCTCATCCTGGTACAGATGCGCCAAGCGATGATCCCCATCGAAAACTTCAACCTCTTCCTGATCTTCATCGGCACCATCACCGTGCTGCTCTACTTCTTCTTTTCCAAAGCGCATACCGGCGTGTATGGCAAGTTTGTCTCCGTTGGCAAGTGGTATATGATGGTAGGCTTTGGCGCCTCCTTTGGGCTCACCGTGATGGCTCGTATATCCCTCTTGATCGGACGTATCCAATTTTTGGTAAACGATGTCTTTGGCAAACTCTTTTAGCCCAAAGACTACATTTTAACAGATTGGACTGTGGACATCTTGCCTGCAGCCCTCAAACCGCAGATGCAGGTTGATGAAGGAATAAGACAATGAAAAAGACAATGATATTGATGGCAACCGTCCTGTTGGGTGTGCTGATGCTGTTTTCAGGCGCATCCGATGATGCCTCAAAATCTGGACAAATCAAAGATTTTGTGGCACTGGACGCCCCCCATGATGGTGGTGATGGCGTGATCCTAAAATGGACGCCATTGGACAAAACCCACCGCATTATCCAATATAAATTATACCGCGGGGTTAGCCCCGATACCCTCTTTTATTTCAATAGTATAGACGTGGATCCTGTATTGGGAGTGATCGGCAACGAGCTTACCTTTATAGATCAGGATTTCCAGCCCTTGTTCGAATTTGAAACGGCTCCTTCCAAGCTGAAAAAAGAAAAGCACCAACCGGCTGACAGCCCCCTTTATCAGGCTGTGCCCAGAGATGCCGCCCTCATCGGCAAGCTGGTGCCCTATTATCAGGTGTTGGGAGCCATCAACCATAAGGTATATTATCACCAATCCAAAAAGATAGGCGAAGGAGAGGACACCTTGGCTGGATATAGGCTCAATCAATTTGACTTTATCTATGCCAATCCCATGCCCGATAATACCTATTACTACAGCGTGGTGGCTGTGAATGAGCGCGGCAAACACATGCCGGCGGCAGAGGTGGTATCCGTGGTCCCCTTTGACAACCGCCCCAGCGATTCCGTCACCCTTACCGCTACCTTAATTCAAGATACCCATGAGATTGGCTTTGAATGGAGCCCTCCCGAATCTGGAGACGACCTCATGGTTTATTCCGGATGGCTGATCCCCAGGGAAAACGTAGCTCAATTCAAGGCAGAGCAGGAGCAGATAAAGGCTGCAGATGAGCTTCCCTTTGGCGCGTGGAAAGGTTATTGTGTACCTCTCTTCCAGGCTGCTGCCGGCGGTGGCACCATGTATCAGAAGGTGGCTTTGTCAGGTCTTGAAAAGCCGCTCAACCGCCCTGTTGACAGCTATCTGCCCCTCATATCCTATCAGGATTATTCCGGTTTTGAAAACGCCGCCGTGGCAGATACCCTGTATATCAGAAACTCCTCAGAGCTGCCCAAGCTGCCCGCTTTTAGCGTGTGGGACAAAGAGAACGACAAGGGTGATAACCTCCTCATTTCCTTTGGCAAGCCGGTGGTCTATCTCACCCAGGCGTCTTATACCTCAGCCAAAAAGAACAAACTCAAATTCAACTATGAGGTGCTGGAAAACGAGCGTTACCCCATCGAACGCCTCAAATTCACCTTCACCGATGCCAATGGCAAGCCCATGGGCACCATCGTGGAATACTATCCTGACAAGCTGATTTATCTCAAAGTTCCGCCTGATTTTAACGGCACCAAAAGCTTCAAAGTGGAAACACAGGTAATGCTGCGTTCCCACAAGGGCAAATGGGAAACACCCGCCGCCACCCAAGACATAGAGTTTGAAGATGCCACCCGTCGCTATCTGGGCAAAAACCTCACCCTGAACGGGCAGCAGCTGGATATGGTGTTTTTGGATGTGCTCAGAAAGTCCAAGTTTGGCTCTTCCTACAATCCCGGCCTGCGCTCCAATGGCATGGTGCGTGCACAAGATCACCCCATCCCCTATCCCGATATGCTGTACAAACAGATCACCGATTATGACAAGGAATCCAACCGTCTGCTCACCGACCACAGCTTCCCCATCGATAAGGATGAAGAAAGCGGTGCCTACTTTATGGGCAGCATCTATCGTGATGTGTTTGATACCGGCATCAAGGAATCCAAGGCACATTTGGATAGCCTCAATACTGTATTGAAAGCTATGACAGCCGCAGGGGATACAGAAAGCGAAGCGTATCTGATGACCCAGATGGAGCTGGAACATACCAAAGCCACCTACGATTTTATCATCAATCATAAGGCATACAAAGCAGCCTCCAAGACGCGCGGCGAGAGATCATGGCGCAAGACCCTGCTTGCCGAGGCAAACCGCAATAGCCGCACCTATAGCTACCAGCTGCTCGTCTCCGATGGTCATGGCTTTTTCTTACAGACGGATCAGCCCTATGCAGATGCAACAGGCAGAATCTGGTTTACCCCCATCGCCCAATGGTTTGATATGACCAAGCTGGGCACCCTCATCGGCTCTCTGCTCTTTGGTATATTCATTGTGATTGCGCTCATTCAATCCAAGCGCAAAGACCTCTATATCCGCCCCATTGCCGGCTTGGAAGAGCTGGATAATGCCGTGGGCAGAGCCACAGAGATGGGACGCCCCGTGATGTTTGTGCCCGGATGGGGCACCTTAGGCGAGCCCTGCACCATCTCATCGATGATGATATTGGCTCAGACGGCACGCAAGACAGCCGAATTTGACGTGCGCCTCATCTCCCCCCATTGCGATTACTTTGTGATGCCGGTGGCACAGGAAATCGTCCAAACGGCATACAGCGAAACCGGACGCCCCGATGCCTTTGACCGCGATGATATCTTCTATATCTCAGATTCCCAGTTTGCCTTTTCCGCAGGCGTGAATGGCATCACCATCCGCGAACGCGTGGCTACCATCCTCTACATGGGCTTCTTTAATGCAGAAGCGCTGTTGATGACGGAAACTGGAAACCAAACCGGCGCCATCCAGATTGCTGGAACAGACGCCACCACTCAAGTGCCATTCTTTATCACCACCTGCGATTACACCCTGATAGGTGAAGAATTCTACGCCGCCTCCGCATATCTATCCCGCAATATCGAGCTGGTAAGCATGCTGAAGGGCTTGGATTACTTCAAGCTGGTGATGGTGATCCTGGTGATCGCGGGAACGATACTTTCCACGGCACATTGGCACGGATTGTTACACTTTTTACCCTTCGAGTAAGCAAGATGGGAAAAACCACTATCCCCACAAGTACGCTGCAACGCCTTCCTCAATATCTGGAAGTGCTGAAACAGCTTAGGCGCGCCGGACTCAAGACCGTTACCGCCACCAAGATATCCGTCTTTGCTGATGTGCATCCCACGTTGGTGAGAAAAGACCTCTCTTTTACCGGCATCAACAAAAGCAAGGCTCCGCAAAGAGGATATGATATCAAAGAGCTTTATGCAGCCATCGAAAGAGTGCTAAATTGGAGTGATACCAGCGCCTGCTATCTGGTGGGCGTTGGTCACTTGGGTTCCGCTCTCTTGGGCTATCAGGAATTTGCCCAAAGAGGCCTTGCCATCGTGGCTGCCTTTGATAACGATCCTGCCAAAATCGGCAAGATCATCCATGGCGTCACCGTGCATTCCGCATTGGAATTCACCACCATGGCCACCCGCAATCACATCAGCATTGGCATCATCACCGTGCCTCCGGAATCCGCCCAGCTCATCGCCGATATCATGGTGCATAGTGGCATCAAAGCCATCTGGAATTTCACCCCGCAAAAGATTATCGTCCCTCCCGATATCATCGTAGAATACGTGGATATGTTTGCCTCTTTGGCTGTCCTCAGCCGCCGCTTGGCAGAAAGAGGCTGATAGATGAAAATACTACTGGTTTCCCCCAGGGCCATCACTGGAGGTCTGGAGGGAATGCGCAAAGGGCACCAGATATACCAGGGATTGCTCTTTGTGGCTGCCTCCGCCCGTGATGCAGGGCATCAGCCCGTGGTGGTGATAGCCAATCAACACAATATCCATCGCTATATCCGCCGCTATCAGCCTGATGTAATCGGCTTTTCCTGCGTTACCGCCACCTACCCTCTGGTGAGCGATATGATCAAAATCATCAAGGTGGAATACCCTGATATCCCCACCGTCATCGGCGGCCACCACGTCACCTTTATGTATCGGGAAACCATCCTGGATTGCGGCGTGGATTATGTATGCCGCGGAGAGGGTGAAGAGGTGTTCCCCGCCCTCTTGGATGCCCTCAAAGCCGGCAACCGCCATCCCCGGATACCGGGA